>Ga0307515_10005681_pt1 | contig 25176 bp, 16 predicted proteins | sample 17_EM_MG_FD_194513 | JGI IMG/M metagenome (GOLD analysis project Ga0307515, IMG submission 194513) | Populus trichocarpa ectomycorrhiza microbial communities from riparian zone in the Pacific Northwest, United States - 17_EM | ecosystem: Host-associated > Plants > Roots > Unclassified | place... | reverse complement strand
AGTTAAAAACTGTTGGTATTTGACAGGGGCGAAAATCTGTGGCCATAAAGAGAGTTTGTCGCTTCTCTATATTCTCATGCAACTAGGTTTTCTTTGCTTAAAGGAATCTTGGACATGGGAAGTCTTTATTTTCCATATCATGTAACAGGCCATTAAGTTTAGCCAAAAAAATAAAAAACAAAAACAAAAAATAGAAACCACTATTTTTTTTTTTCTTTTCATATACACATATCATGGTGGTGGAAAAATTATATGTTCTGAACCTCATCTGACTGCATCGCAATCTGCAAAATTTCAGCTTCATTTTTAGAACCATTTAGGTCCATTACTGTACTGTGAAGTAACTCTTTTGGATGGATTGGAATCAATAATTCTTTGGCATGGTGAATGAGTTTGGTTTTTGCAGTCCATAACTTTTTGAATTCCAAAATTATGTGTGTCATGAACCTCATCTAACAGCATCGTGAACTATAAAATTTCAGCTTCATTTCTAGAATAGTTTAGGTTCATACTGTATTGTGAAATGGTTCTTTCAGGTGGTTTTGGATCAATTACTCTGGCTTGGTGAATGAGCTTGGTGAATACAGTAACTTTTAAATCAGCGAATGGGAGATTCAAGATGCTTAATGCTTATTATTATTCTTGAGACCTTTGAAAAATTTATCTAGACAAGTTGCTTGAGGTGTTTTGTTGAACACAGGGCATTCCACTGATGCCATGAACCATATAGAAGATGAGTATGTTCCCATTAGAGATGCGGAGGATGCCCAACTGGGAATGTTTGACAAACCCCTTCCTTGCTTTGGCTGTGGAATTGGATGGTTTTCGTGAGTATTGCTTCCCTTCTTCTCCCTTATTGCTCTCACTCATGGATGCTTCTTTTTACTGCTGCCTCTTGCTTGGATTTGTGTTCCCATTCTTTTCTCATGGATGCGCCGTTTCTCTGAAGCCTTTTGCTTGGATTTGTGTTCCCACTGATGTGGTACTTCTCAGCAATTCTCTACTTTGGGAAGTACTATAACAAGGATCCAAGGGAGCGATCTGGCCTTGCTGCGTGTGCAATAGCTGTGAGTGTTGAGCTTAATTATTAATTTTTTTGTAGCATGGTTTGTCTTGCTATTTTCGGTAATGCAGCTGATGTAACATCAAATATGATACCTGTCTCTATTATTACTATGCCATTATTAAAAATCCATAGCTTGGGAAAAACATGAACTCATGGGTTCTAGCATTGGAATAAAGGCTTGACAGAGCATCATGATGCCAGTGGGTTAGATTGCCATTTAGTTCCAAGTCAGAATCACTTTTAAAATGCTACTGCTTGTTTTACATGGGCTTCTCCACTTAATTGATGAAAGAAGCCTTTCCAAACCCAAAAGAGGTACAGATTGAGCTTTTCATTGTAGTTTCCTATCATAGAAAGAGCAATGCTATGATGAGGTGACAGTTCACGTCCTTTGTGCCGGGGGCACATTTTTCAATCACATAAACACTTTTACCGTGAAGTATTTCATGATAGGTATCAAAAAAGTTGTCTGGAAACTGGAAAGTACTTAATCTTGGGAGAGACCAGAGGTTCAACGTGACTGTGCCAACCATTGTACTAATTGGTGCTCCCAGAGGTGTACTGAGTTATCTATTGGACATGCTTGGGATGAATCTTTGTGTTTATGTGGTTTGTTCATGAAGTAATTATCTGTCTTTTATTTTATTTGATTTCCAATTACCATGAATATTGCAGGCTATAACGTTCACAGTAGCTGCGGTGATCACTTTGCTCGTTTATTTGTTGTGATTCTTGCCTCTACAATTTCATCTTGTGGCTGCAGTGTATGTTTCTAAACAATAAGATGAACCTGATCGTGAGCGGTTAAGACTCTCGTGCTCTAGTTGTAATGGGCCAAGAGTAAAAGAATATCAGCACGGTGAATGATCGAGCTATCTTAAATCTGTAGCTGCAACTAATTTCTCCAGTCTTGTACATAATACAAAAGTGTTGTATGATGATGGGCAAAAAAAACAGAGAGAAGAAACGAAAGAAACAACGAAACTGCTAAATGCCCTCTTAGTGGGAGTATGTAAAGTGTTTATATCAAACTTACAGAGCAAATCACTCTGTATTTATGGGATGATGCATTAGAAAATGCGACATTCCGTGATATATTATTTCAGAGTTTGCTGGAAGCAGCAGCTATCTCAAATTGTTGCAAATTGACAATTGAAGGAAAGTGACTTCCAATATGAAAATTCCCCGTGTTTATTTCATGCATGCCTTGCATTTTTTTGAAGCTACTCAGGATCTTAAAAAGGCACGTTGCTTGTTTGCAACTGGGATTTCATGTCTATTCGATCCATTTCCTCACTGCGGTTGGATGAGGTCCATGCTGATGCATCTAGCAGCCAGAACTGCAATTCATGTCCATGAAAAGAAGACGATTTGGTTATATGTAGTAGTAGTGGTGGTGGTGGAACTTCTGCCTCTGAATTTCGTTGTAGTTATATTTGCTTTGTAATTAATTGATTGATTATACGGATATTATTATATTTATATAAATATATATTTTATTATTAATAAAAACTTAATTTGTTTTTAATATAATATAATATTAGATTAATAAATATAATATTTGATTTATGAATCTAGGCTAAAGATAGAGTTCATGGGACAAAAATGTTTGCAAAGAAAATTACATGTGCATCGATCAAGAACATTTTAGAAACAATGCTTTGATGTAATAAAAATCTTATAATTATAGAAAATATTCAATAACAAAACTTTATATTGGGGTTTTTGTGTGATCCTTTATTCAACATAATTCTATGTTTTTATGCTTGCTATCTTTCTTGTGTTGCTTCCTTCTACGTCAAATGGTATCAAACCCCAATGATCTCAGGTTATTTGCTTGTTGTGTGATGGAATAACCATGGATGGAAGATGTTACAGAGCAAAACATGTTCAAATAAGAGAGGATAAATAGATTCTCTCTTGAAAGAGAAATATCCAGGAGTTGGTAATAAAAAACATGTAGAGACAAATTGTAAAATTAAAAAGATATATTCAAGAACCAGTGATACAAGATATGCAGAGATCAATTGCAAAATTAACCTGATAATTGGCACAAAAAAAAAAGGAGCTTAAGGGATCATGTGAAGAGTGATTATAGATTTATAACTAGTTTTGAGAACCCGTTTCAAAGGCATAAACAAAGGAAATAACTTCTTGATTATGATGAATATGATATTGAAACATAAACTTTTCATAACTCTAATTCTTATATGGATTGAGATCAACCATCAAAATTTGATAAGGAAGAAACTTAAGATGTCATTAAGCTTGAGGGTTATAAGAATCATAAAAAAATTATACATTAGGATTTATAAGGATTCTCTTATGAAAGTGAAAAAAATTTTGATACTCCAAAAAAGTGTTTTGGAGCTAGTTTTAAAGATATTAAAGTATTAGAAATTCTCATCCATGAAGAAATCAATTGATTAACCTATTATTCATTACCAACAACCAAGTGTCAAAAGTTGATGTTTGATGATTTCAAGGTGGATTTGGGATTGTCGACAAAGGTGTATTGCCAAAATAAAGCATCCTAGTTATTGTCAAGGGTAATAACATTATACTGAATTTTGAGTTTGAATTTGAGAAGGTTACTATAAGAATTTTTTCACATGGTCTTCGAAGTAACTCTAAGATTGATTTCATTGTTAGAGAGCATATTGTTGACATATATGATGTTATGAAAAGGCTGAGCACGTAAAAGATTGAAAATTCTTGATTGAACATCCATAAGATCAATGCAAGAACAACTTGAACTCAATGACAAGTTCTTTCCAACCCGGGGATACTAATGTAAGTGATTTTTTTTTTCTAATATACAACTTTATGTTAATGGTCATAACTTTTAATCTAACCATTGTATCGGATTGAAATTTTTCTAAAATATTCTAATGGCCCTAGTTTTTATAGGGTTATAATTTCAAGAATGGCTTATAACAAGGCCCATAAATTACTACTCAAGATTTGCAATATTTTCCTCAATAATTAATTCTTTTTCCTCTTTAGTTTGGAAAATTAAATATTATGCTTAATAATTTATTTTTTCTAATTTTATTATCACTTTTATTGTTTTTTCTTTATTTTCAATTTTTTAGTTTATTTAGGTTGTTTGTGGGTTTATTAAGGAGTTGTAAACCTCTTAGAGAAGTAGATTACCTGAACAAAAAATATTTAGTAATAAAATTTTAAATTATGATTTTTATGTGATACACTTTTCAATATAGTTCTATTTTTTGTGTTTGTTGTCTTTCATGCATTTTCCATCCATGTTTGTTGGTATCAGAGCCTAACGATCTTAGGTTATTTGCTTTTTATGTGTTGCAAATTCCATGTTAATTGCTCACTGTATACTGAAATAAACATGGTTGGAAGATGTCGCAAAGTAAAACATGTTCAGGTAGAGAATACTAGACCTTTATAATTACTACAACCCCTACCCATACCTAACAAACCTTATACTTACACTCTCCTATACTTGTTTCACATCTCTCTCTTTATTAGTATGCATAGTTTATTCAAGCTGCTACTCAGGGTAGGAAGATGCCTATCTTGTACCTGCTTTATACTCTATTTTATGCTCTTATTTATGCCTCTATTTATAGGCTCAATGGTGATAAACGTTTTGCTAAACCAGGTGACTTTACAGCCTCTTTAGCCATTTTTTTTACTTTCATGCATGGTTGCCAACAACCCACCAAAAGTTATAGCCGTTTTGGACTTCTAAGTTAGCACCATACATTGCATATTTCATGCATGAATTTAAGTTGTTACCGTGGCTTTGTTTCCATATCTTAACAATCTTCCACTTAAAGACAAAAAACATCAAATCTATCATCTAACCTTAGAGATTTGCTGATAATTTTTACAGTATTTCAATTCCTCATCCTTTAAGAGTTAACTCCCACTCAATCTGAGTAGCCATTACTTGAAAACCCCCCATTTGATTTAAGTAGTCACCACTAGACTCATTTCTACTTGATTGAAGTGGTCTATCTCCCAATATTATGCTTGTTCTAGCTAAAACTAGCGTTTGCAACCCGCAACACTTTCAAGCTTAACCAAACATAGATTATATCCATCAGTAAAAATGTTTACATCCACTTCTCCATTAGAAAAAACCAAGTAGTAATTGCTATCACAAACCATAGGTCCAACACTCGTACTTTTTAACACAAAGAAGAGTGTTTCGTTAGCTACTTTATCTCTCATTTTGGATGCATGTCAAGTCATTTTTAAGGCACCATGTTTACCAATATTTGAGAGAATTCTTGGTCAAATTTTCATGTACTCGCCAAACCTTTATATTACCAAAATCAACAAAGCACCCCTCTGTTCATACTAGAGGATCATTTCAACAAGATGACATTTCACACTTTTAAAGAGTGTTCATACTTGCCTGTAGCATTTACTTCATTCCTTTCTTTGAGCTTTGCAATATTTCTTCTCATAAAAATTTCATGATTAGTCTAGAATGATCAAAAAAACCTTCTTTCAAGGCTTCTAACATCCGCTCTAGTTAAGTTTTTAGTATAACAAATATTTTTTTAGTATCATAGTATTATCAATAGCTCACCGCTCTTTCAAGATTCTATTCATCCATAAGTTACACTTGTTCCATGTTCCACCCTAGGAACCACGTCTTACTTCTCTATGAGTCATCTGCTCTTAGTATAAAAGTCCAACTAGCTCTCTACTTTTACCATAAAGTTAGCCTATGAAAGTCAAACTACACTTGTTTTCATACTTTTCTTAACCAATATTCCACCATCGACTAAAAACTTATCATATACACCCATATTTAGCCATAAACTTGGTTGCAGGGAGATATATATTTAGGCTATTATTTGAGTCTCCCACCTTTTAACCAAAGTGACTACAATCTTTTTCATAGGAAGATCATTTTTTTTCTTTTGGGGATTCCTTGAAGTGACTTCAACACTTTTTATTTCTCATATCTCTTCCATTAGGTGCACCAATAAAAAGAACATGACTGCTAATCTCTTAGAGTTTTTGTGTCTTCTATTGTAGCGCTTACACCTTTTCACCGAGGATGCTCATTAACTCTGTCTACACCTTTTAACCAAGGTTTCTTCATCTTTTAATACCAAATAGTCACACCTCGTTAACCTCGGTGCCTATACAATAGCTTTTCTTTGAAAAGATACTACTATTGTCTTCCTTTTAAGAGCTTAAGAGACTTATTGTTATACAATGTTTTAACCCAGTCTTTGCTTTAAGCTTCACTAGGAACACTTTTATAATTGAACTTTATATCTTATTTGTTAGTACCTCATTGGATTTTACAGGTACACCTATATATTTTCATATGCATCAGTGTAATATTTGTTCTTCAGGTTTCCCTATTGCTCGCAATGTTTGACAACAACTCTTTCTATCATATCTCTCTGAGTATAAAATAGGGTGGCAATCTTCTTTCCATTAGTGTATTTCTCTACCTCTATTTAGAAAATTCTAGTTAATTAAATACTACATCTCTATAGAAATCACACTTCCATCAGATCCTTCAACATGTAAAACCTGATTGTATATTTTCTATTAACTTGCTAGACCATCTCCATTTCACTTTAAGCTAAATCATATATGAAAATAGTATCATGTGAATAATACTTCTACTAATTAAGTTGTTAGGAAAGATCACAAAGGTCACAAATGATAATGTTTAAAACTCATTCTCTTTAGACATAATTTCCTAGATTATATTTATTTATCCTACTGACTTTCCATATACATAACAAGTATTGTATCCGTGAATAGTACCATAAAACAATTTTTAATTTTTAACTATGTTGTGGCTATCCTTGACAGTTCTTCTATCGCATACTTGGTTATGAAACTTTCTTTTCTGACCTTACCATAAGTGATATTAACATCTTGAGTTATCTACCCATCTAATTTCTCAATACTTGGCAAGACTATCAATGTTATTAATTCATCAAGATTAGTCTTTCAACACTTCACACCCTGATCTTTCCACATGATCGGGTGTTTAGAGTATCCAAGTTTTGCCTTTCTACAAGGAATCAAGCCATGCTAAATTCTTTTGATAAGGCTAGCTTCTCATCTGAATTCTTCCACAATAATCCAACACATGTATTGGGCTAACATATATAATTTTTTTCTTCTTCTTCTTCAACTCCATTACCCACGAAGATGGTCTTTATATGCCATATTTATGGGTAATCTAGCTCATTATATCATTGTCATCACTTACAAGTCTGAATCTAAAAAAATAGAACCATATTATTGCACCCAAAATTATCAAATTTATTGGAAACAACTCTAAAATTGTCATGATCGCATTTCAAATAGCTTTGATTTTATCAAAATAAATCTAGCCCGATTGATGGTCTATATTCAATCATAAATCTTATAGCACATAAGATCAACTATACTAGATCTTACCCATTAACTCGTGGCTCGACCCAGCCAATATATGGCTTTACTCGACTAGCTTAGCTCATCTTCAGCTTAGGACCTACCTTGCTGACATGGTTGATGACTTAGATGCTAACAAAGGATACACATCACATGAATGTCATCACTAACATTATCCTCTTAGTTTAGGTAATTGATTTGGGTCGAGTTAGGTTGATGGGTTGGGTTCTAGTTTATTTTAGTGAAGAAAATGCATAAGGCATGCTTCTACTCATGGTTTGACTATATAGGTGACATTGTGGCACATACATCCTTGTTAGACATTAGGTTTGCACATGATTTTCACCTTTATGCTCCTATCGACCTCCTCCTCACAATGGTATTGCTAAAATATATTTTCAACCATTTTTATATTTCATAAAAAACCAAATGCTATATTTTTCGCACCACAACTCTGATATCACTTTTTAGAACCATTAATCTCTGTCCAAAGACTAAACACAACATCTTAACATGGCTTAACAATTTGCCTACATTCACAGAGAAACCAATATTATTAGATAGGAGAAAACTAAAATTTACAATGCCAATTGAGAAGGACAAACCTCATGTTACACTCTTTTGTGGTTGTCTCACCTCTCTCTATCACTCAACATAGCCTATGCAAGCTGCTGCCACAAAGACAACTGCCTTTTTTGCACCTGTTTTGTGCTCTCTTATATGCTATATTTTATGCTCTCATTTATGAGGTCAATGGTGCCAAGCTGTCTATTAAACTAGGTGACTTTCCAGCCTCTCTAGCTGACTGCTTTAACTCACATGCATGGCTGCCAACAACCTATTAAAAAGTTTCAGCTTAACCCATTAAGTTGTTGCCAAGCTGTCTATTAAACTATGATTTTTGGGCTGTAAAGATGGAGACTATCTTTATAGCATATGATCTATGGGATGTAATAGAGACTGGTATACAACCTCAGCAAGCTTTTGAGGTCGCAGAAGGCTCTAGAGATGAAGAAAGTGAAGCTGAGCAAATTTCGATGGTAGCATCCACTACCTCTAGTGTAAACAAAATGAAAAATGCTAAGGCATTGAGTCTCATTCAAGGAGCATTAACTGATGAGCTTTTCCCTCGCATCAGAAATGAGAAGACTGCAAAAGGAGCTTAGGATGTCCTGAGAAGAGAGTTTAGAGGAGATAAAAAGGTAAGAGCGGTAAAACATCAAGTAGTTATAGTAGATTTTGAATATATGAGAATGATAAAAGGTGAAAGCTTAGATAGTTATTTGGCTAAGTTTTTTGGAACTGTGAATAATCTGAAATCACTTGGTAAGGATGTGACTGAAACAAGAATTGTGCAGAAACTCTTGATGAGTCTAAGTAGAAGATATAAGTCCATTGTGTCTATCATTGAAGAAACTTGAGATCTTGATGTTCTTAGAGTAGAAGAAGTTATAGCATCTATTAAAGTCTATGACAAGAGGGGAGGACCTGTATGATGAGAGAGATAAAGTCACAGGAACTGAGAAAGCTTTTAGCAGCTTCAAGGTTGGATACAACCATGTTTATGGTACACATAAGGGCTCATAGGGCAGATCAAATCAAAAGTGGCAAGCATAAGACAAGAGGGGATCAAATTGGTCTCAAAATAGAAACCTGAACAACTATAATAACTCAAGCTGTAATAATAGTGCTGGAGGAAGCAGTCAAGGAGGTGTGAAACCACAGTGTCAAGTTTGTCAAAAGTATCATTTTGGGTTGTGTAGGCACAAAGGAAAACCAAGATGTGGAAAATACAATCGATTTGGCTATATTGCAAAGGACTGTGATAGTCATAGTTACAAACAACTAGCCAACTGTGCAAAGAAAGAAGAAGTAATTATAGGAACAATATTCTATGCTTGTCATTCTGCAAGTTTGCAAGATAGAAGTGTATGGTTTGTGGACAGTGCTTGCAGCAACCATATAACATCTCAAGAGTGTGGACTAATCAACATTGACAGAACTGTGACTTGTAAAGTTAAGATGGGTTCTGTAGATCTTGTATAAGCAACAGAAAAAGGCACTCTAGTGGTGGAAACTTAGCATGGGAAGGGATATATAAATGAAGTGCTACTGTTTCCAGGTTTGGATGAGAATTTATTGAGTGTAGGTCAAATGATGGAGCATGGTTATTATATCCTGTTTTGAGGTAACAAATCAGTGATATTTGATTATGAACAGCTGAACAATGTTGTAGTTGTAATGGTTATGGGCGGAAATCGATGTTTCCCCTTTTCACTTTAATCTATGAGACCTGCAGCAAGGAAAACTTCAGTGATTGAAGACTCCTGGATCTGGCACAGACGACTTGGGCATTTGAATTTTGCTAGCATGAAGAAGATGCAACAAACAGACATGGTGTGTGGACTACCTGTGTTAATAGAACTAAAGGAAGTGTGTGAATGTTGTGTCTCAAGAAAACATCACAGAGAGAAGTTTGATAAAGAAGAAGCGTGGAGAGCAAGCTATCCACTGGAACTGATGCACGCAGACCTGTGTGGACCAATGCAGAATGAATCAATTGGGGGAAATAGATACTTCATCATATTCATTGATGACTTCTTAAGAACGTGTTGGGTATACTTCCTCAGAAATAAATCTGATACTCTTAATTTGTTCAAGAAATTCAAAGCCCTTGTTGAAATGCAAAGTGGATATAGGTTGAAGAAGCTAAGGAGTGATAGAGGTGGTGAATACACCTCACATGAATTTCAAAATTTATGTGCAAGCATGGGAATGGAGAGGCAGCTAACCATTACATACTCTCCCCAACAGAATGGAGTTACTGAAAGAAGAAATAGAACAATATGTGAGATGGCAAGATCCATGATGACTGAGAAAGAAATGTCAGTTGCTTTCTAGGCAAAAAGCTGTGAGTACAGCTGTGTATCTTCAAAATAGATGTTTTACAACATCTGTGACAAGAAAAACACCATTTGAAGCATTTACAAGAAGGAAGCCAGGAGTCAAGCATCTGAAGGTGTTTGGTTGCATGTGTTTCACTCATGTTCCATCATCCTTGAGGTAGAAATTTGATGACAAAGCCAAGAAGGGAGTTTTTGTGGGATATGGAAGCTGTGAAAAGGGGTATAGAGTGTATGATTTGAAATCAGAGAGAATTGTGCTCTCAAGAAGTGTAATTTTCAGTGAGGACAAGTCATGGAGTTGGGAAAGAAATCAAGTGAACTCTGTGCCAATATCTCTCAATCTTGAAGAAAATGAAGCAGAAGGTGAGAACAATGAAGAACAAACTGATGCAACTCAATTTGACAATGCTGGAGGCTCTCATTTTAACTCCACAGTTGGAGAGTTAATTAAAGATGTTAGGGATGGTAGCAGTCAAAACTCCATACCTAGTTCCACTCCAGTCAAATTAAAGACCCTAGAAGATATATATACAAGGTGTCACATGTGCATCATAGAACTAGAGAATTATCAAGAAGCAGCTGGAGATATAGTTTGGCAAAAAGCTATGAATGCAGACTGGAAATGATAGAGAAGAATAATACTTGGGAATTGGTGGAGAGACTTGTTGACAAACCTATTATAGGAGTGAAATAGGTGTTCAAGACGAAGCTCAACTTGGATGGGACAGTTCAAAAACATAAAACCAGACTTATAGCAAAAGGGTATGCACATAAACCTGGGATTGACTACAATGAAACCTTTGCAGCAGTGGTAAGGTTAGACACAATTTGAACTCTTATTATACTAGCAACACAAAAGGGTTGGAAGCTGTTTCAGTTGGATGTTAAGTCAGCATTCCTAAATGGTGTGCTTGATGAAGAAGTATATGTTGAACAACCTGAAGGTTTCGAAGTAAAGAATGCACAAGATCTACAGGTTAAGAAAGGCCTTATATGGACTTAAGCAGGCTCCTAGAGCCTGGTATAGTGAGATTGACAAATACCTCTCCATGTGCAAATTCAAGAGAAGCACAAGTGAAGCTACTATGTATACTAGGTATGACTATGAAGGAGAATTGATTATTGTTTCAATCTATGTTGATGACATTGTCTATACTGGCAGCAGTGAGAGGATGCTTACTAAATTCAAAAGGGAAATGATGCAGAGATATGAGATGTCAGATCTTGGACTTCTTCATCATTTTCTAGGTATGGGAATACTGCAAACTGATCAAGGAATATTTATTCATCAAGGCAAGAATGCAAAATCCTTGCTGATGAAGTTTGGACTTGAAGATTGTAAACCAATTTCAATTCCTCTACAAACTGGTGAGAAATTGAAAAAGGTGGATGGAAGTGAGTTGGTTGATGAAGAACTCTATAGGAAAATAGTGGGAAGTCTACTATATTTAACTTCAACTAGACCTGATTTAATGTATGATGCTAGTCTGCTGTCAAGGTTCATGAATTGTCCTACAAAAGACATATGGGAGCTGCAAGAAGGGTTCTAAGATATGTACAAGGAACTCTAAGTTATGGCATTGAATATGTGAGAAATCAGTCAACAACTCTTATTGGATTTTGTGATGCAGATTGGGCAGGAAGTGAAGATGATAACAGGAGTACTTCAGAGTATGCATTCAATTTTGGAAGTGGAGCATTTTCTTGGGCTTCTGTGAAACAAAACACAGTGGCATTATCAACAACAGAAGCTGAGTATGTCTCAGAATCAGAAGCAACAACACATGCTATTTGGTTAAGGTTTGTTCTTGATGATTTTGGAGAAATGCAAACTTAGGCAACACCCTTGTTCTGTGACAATATGTCAGCAATTTCGATGGCTAAGAATCCAATTTTCCATCAAAGAACAAGATACATAAACAGAAGGTATCATTTCATTAGGGAATCTTTGAAGGAAGGACTGATTAACATGAAATTCTGCAAAAATGAAGAACAGGTCGCAGACATCTTTACTAAAGCATTGCCTAAAGACAGATTCAGGTTATTAAGGTCCAAGCTTGGAGTTAAGCCAGTAAGCAGCTTAGGAGAGGCTGTTGAAAAGTAAGCTGATTTCTTAAGTTAATCCAAGCCTCAGAAGATAATCATACGGGCTATTACAAGAAGAATGAAGAAATGAAGAAAACTTTCTGTTACAGGAAATTCCTACAGCTGTCTTTATTTTTACCTTTCTGCTGTACCCGACTCTTGCCTAGGTGTAAGAATCGTAGTCTTCAATGATTGAATGGTAGGAGATGAGTACTTCCTTTCTAAATTCTAGGATCTAATTATTTGGCAGCATGTGTCATGTATATGAGCAGGTTTTCTTGCTCAGCTTTTACACATTGAATTACAAATCTTCTCATTCTCTCTGATTTCTTCTTTTCTCTGATGTTAGAAAAGTTTCTAATATAACTCTGAAAAAACAACACTGCTGATGTTCCATAGCAGCTATCTCAGCAGAAGGGCCTAAGCTAGAACGAACAGGACTCTGACTGACCCTCGTAGGAATAGAAGTTGTCTGAAATTCTTTCCCTTTTTATCACCACCAACTTTGGTGCATACAGAGACAGTATGCTGAAGAAGTCTACAATGTTTGTAAAACTTAGGAAAAGACTCATAAATAACCAATTGCAGCAGTGACACTCCATTAGGCAGAACAATATTAATTGAGTTGGGCAGCTCAGCAAGCAAGTCCACCTCAATGAGAACTCTAGTATAAGAGAGTCTAGACATGGAGGTGATGAGCATATCACACTGCAAAGGTTTTCCAATAACACTAGCAATCTTTGCCTTGTAGTTTGTTTTTAATTATATGAATGGTGTCCTTTCCCATGAGATAAGCAAAGATGGTTTTATGGGTTTTTGGCTATGGTTCATTGGTGTGGAACCTAGTTTTTGAATATGATGAGAAAGTGATTAGATTTATCAAGGATTACAAACGTGTTTTTGATCTTGGTATGTTTGTGTATTAATTTGAAGTTATTTTTATCAATTATAGTAATAATCTTGAATTTTTATTGTCTTTAATTAGTTCTATATGCCAGCGTGTATTGATCACAAAGGTACACCTAAAAGTCCTGCAAGAACTTGCGCGTTGGAAAATGTTGAAGGAGCTCTTTGCGTAAATTCAACTCTTTAGCAACTTTAACCCCTTTTACCTAATTTTGTTAGTGGTGGTGATCAACCAAAAATGCTCATCTTTTTCAGTTAAAGCTTTATACCATAGTTTTGAAACCTGGCCCGGCCTGGCAGGGCGACCCGGGGCTAGAACCGAACCGGGTTGATGAAAAAATAAGATAAGCCATGACCCGGCGGGTTGACCCGGTCAAAAACCTGGTTGCAACCCGTTGACCCAGTTGCAACCTGTTGACTTTTGTTTTTGTTTTTTTTTTACTAAAACGACGCCGTTTTGAATTTTTTTTAAAATAGGAATTGACTCGGTCGACCCGGTCAAAACCCGGAACCCGGGCCTTGGACCGGGCCGGCCACTGGGCCAGGTTTAAAAACTATGCTTTGTACGGTTGCTCTATCTTACTTTCAACAGGCTTTTGTTTTTCCTTGTTTTGTTTCTTATTTCTCTATTTTCAATTTTTATAGTGGGGAGCTGCCTATTATGTACGAGGAGGTCCTAAAAGGGAAAGATTAGCTATGAAGGTATGTCCTGTTACTGTATTTCTAGCTTAAAATTAATTAGATTGAGCAGACCTGGCTATTTATTAATTTGATGGGAGAAATGGAGGAGTGACATTACTAAACTCATAAGCTTAATTACTTAAATTAGCCACATTCATTTAGTATTATGGTTGGGAAATCTTTTCCCCTGCTTTTGAAAGCAGTTACTAAATTGTCATTTCTTACATATCACTTTTTTTTCTCTTTTTGTAGTATTTGGAGAGGAGAGAATGTGAATATGATAAAAAGACCATTTTAGATTTTTATAAGGTAAAGAAATGGTTTAAAGTGTCTAAAATTGCCAAATGATTTCTAAGTCTGTCTCTATCCTCTCTGTCATTTTATTTATGATCCATTTGTGTTTTTTCCTCAATATTGGAGGGAACCTCGCAACCTTTTTTTTATTATTTGTTATTAGTTAAAAAATTTCACTTGGAATTTTATGATTTTACAATCTGAATTTACATTGTATTTTTTATATTATATTAAAAAACAATTGACAACCTCGAAACCCTTTTATTTTTGTTTCTTTAAAAACTAGCAGGTATAGGAATAGAATATAAGAATTATCCCTTCTTACATAGCATGAACATGTGGTGGTGGCCATGACATTAGTGCAAAATGGTGAATGTAACGTGTATCAACGAGTTGAGTTTTTTTATATTCATACCTCATTCATTATCCATTGAATAAAAAATTTAGATTTTTATACCATATCTAACATGTTTATTTATCCATTATTCAACTATTATTTTTTATTCAATAAAAAATAAAATAAAATCATATATATATATATATATATATATATATATATATATATATATCGGGTTAGGTTTGGGTCGGGTTTTGGGTCATGTTTAACAATATTCATATCATATTTATTATTCATCGGGTGAGGTAACCTATCACAGAAAACCCATATATTTAGGTCGGTATCCATTGGTTTCAGATTAAATTACTATCCCTATTGTTAATCTTATTCTATGGTTGTAGAGGTTTAAAAGTTTTTATTTTTTATTTTTCAAACTTATCATTTCCTATTTTTTACCCCTAATCTTTCTATCTAATTTAATCAATAATAAAAAGAAAAGGAAAAATAATTTAGGGAGTAAATTAGGAAGAAGGGAAAAAAGGACAAGTTTATTAAAAGATAAATGAGAGGATCAAGAAAAACTGGAAATTTATTGAAAGAGATCCTATATATTGAGAAGAGAAAATTTAATTTATTAGAAATTCATGGTCAAGAAGGAAGCAATATAATTGCCAAACATTATTTTTCCAGTTTTGAAAGGATCATGGACAATTTAAATAGAATACAAATTCAAACAAAGAGGAACACACTAAGATTGGAATTGACAGTCTTGCAAAAAAACTAGTAAAAACCTTGGTACAAGGAAGAGAAAAAAACACAACAGTCTAATTTATCCCGCAACAGTTGTTACATTCTTAGCATTCAATCTCTTAGATTTAGTGGAGGTGGTCATCACCTCCCAAACCATCAAGAAAAAGAACAAGGGGCACTCCACATATAGGTCCACACACCACACTACCCTGAAGGCGCATAGAAATAAGCATTGCAACCTAAACTGCTGAATGCATTATGAACACCATGCATTAGGACTGTTTCTATTTTCCAGCTATTTTCTTTCCATTTCAGCCGACTCCAATGACTCGTAAAGGTCAATTTTAATCCTTATATATGATTTATTTATTGTTCAAATAATTTTATGATTTTTATGTTAAATTTCAAAGTACAAACATATGTTGACGGGTATATTGTTTTGAATAAATTCACAATGTATTCATGATTTTCTTTCTTTTCACGTTTAATTATGCTCATCAATAGCAATTGAGTTGTGTGAAATATTTGTGGTTATTTATAATGGCTATACTTGGTAAAATAATTAATTTATGGTGTATTAATATAAACTGGGTAATTAAAGGAAACAATTCAAAACCCGAGTCTCCGTTAATTATTATTTCAAATCTTGCCTGCATAATGAAAACAAATATGGATTAAGCTTTGTTGTCAAGCCAAAATCTCAAATCACTATCCTAGGAATTCTTACCTTTAATAAACATATGTATTTAGTTTAGGCAAAATATTAGCATGTATACATAATATGTATTTTTATCATTAAAATTAAAACAACAATGCAACTTACTTTAGATGGAATGTTTTAGGGTAATTTTCATCTTCTTTTTAGCATAACTAGCCTATTACCAAAAAACCTCTAAAGACTAGTTAGAGTTCCTAGTTACTATAAGACTAAGTGACGACTTTTTTTTTAAAAAAAAAAATTTACCCCTTTTACATAACCATTTCACCAAGATGTCCCAATAACTTGTCAATTAAAAATCTTGGTAAATAACTGAATGGCGACTCCATTATGGATTTAGGGATAAGCTTTGATTCTTTTATTTTGTGATAATATGCTTGACATGCTTTGTATATATTTTATGCTTGATTGCATAGACTAATTAATATGTGTTTATTTTTTGCATGTTATATGTTCTTGTATATATCTTTGTCTATATGATACTTTATATTGCATTTTATACATCATTCATCTTTATCAATCCCACACATCATTCTTTGAATTGAATATTGGTTTATAGTCATGCTTTTATTATATGACATTTTGTTTTATGTACACTTACTCTAAGTTAACATTAGGGAATTAATGGTGCTTCAATAGGTTACGCTCCAGACTAGCACTCATAAAACCTCAAATTCTTGTTGATTAGTAGCCAATTGAATTTCTTCTAGTCTATAATATTTGTACCTTGTAGGTCTCAGGTCAGCCTTTTAAGGTTTGATTACCCAGGCAGTTATCTAACCTTGTAGTATTACATGGAGAGTCTTAAAAGTTTCTTTTAAGACCAATAGATTACTAACCAACTCATATATAATGGTTAGAACCTTTCTGTAGGATCTCTCCTTGTAATACTACCAAGCAAATCTGTTGTGCATTAAACTTCATAAGATTGGTGACAGTACAAGTAAAAGCAACATCATAAGAGGTCTAATCATTACAAGCTTCCAATATAAAATGCCATGATTTCATCAAGGAGCCAACCTCGCATATCAAAGTTCTTGATATGTAGCTTGCTTCTCAAAATTTAGTTAATACATAGGTGACAAGACAAACAAAAACAACAACACAAAAGGTCCAGTCATTACAAGCTTTTACTATAAAATGCCATGATTTCATCAAGGAGACAACCTCGCATGTCAAAGTTTTTGATGTGTAACTTATTTCTCAAAATTTGGTTAGTTAACACTCAAAGGGAAGGAGTTGATAACTTATTTTGTATATATTTTCTTATTTTTAGATGAATTAAAAGCTTGAATTTTTCTTCTTAAACTGTATGGGGTAATGATTTAGGTTATTTCTATATTTTTGGATGAAGGGAGGTCACATTTCACCTTCAAGAAATATATGGACAACTATGTTAAATCATATCCCACATCTTTTAATGAATAAATATTTTCAAGCCCATGATGAAGTGGCTCATATCTAACCATAAAAGAATAATTTCTCTCAAAATTTAAAGCACTAAAGTGGTTGTCAATGTAACATCCCCAACTTTTGGATGTAATTTCTAAATAATCTCCTTCATTATAATGTAAAAAATAAGGTAATTTTTTTATGACCGTATATTGTCAGTACTAACAGTCGACCAGATCAACTCTATCCAAAAATTTGGTCGACCAATTTATTCCATAGTTCTTAAATTTCCCTTATCGGTTGATTAATTTGTCAACTGGGTCCATCGACTGATTGAGACAATAGTGAATTTAATTGTTTAGTTCATTAAATGATCGATCAAATCAATTCGTAAAATAGAATCATGTATTTTTGTTATTTACCTTTTATTCATTGATTAACTTTTAGCATATCATTTATTTTCTTGAATTAACAACATTTCTACCGATTTTCCAGTAGAGTTTCCTTTACTTTTGGATTTTTACCAAGTTATCATTAACTTTCATCACAGTACATTTTACATCATAATTATAGTCCAATCATTCCGGACTTTTTCTCACGTCATCATATCACGTGATTCAATTTCCACAATTAATAAAAAAATATAAGATATTATACAAATTCATAGGAAAATATTATAAGTTAGATTTATACATTTCAAAGCTTAATGTACTAATAAATCATAATATTGTAAAAGTCTAATAAGAAGATCTTATCAAAAGTGATATAAAAATTATAATTCTTGACATTATTTACATGCCCAGCCCAAGTTTACATTACAAAAGGATTAATATATCGAAATTAAATCTTCATTAATTAACAAAAAGAAAATCATAATCATCTACTCATTCTGCACAAGGTTGTTTAGTACATGAAATTAATTTAATGTTAAGTGTAAATTAAAAAATGTAATTAACATATGAACAATAAGTTAATAAACATAACTTATCTTTCAATCATATTTATAGTCTTATTGAATCATCTTGCCAAGATATATTTTTGTAGTCATTTTCAAATTATTGTCACTAGCCATTGTCGGGTAAAATTCCAAATTGCTAGTTAACTAATTTCACCGCTCTTTTACCAGACATTAGTCCCATCATCGAGAAACTAGTTTTACTGCCCATTATCGAGCACTAGCTCCATTACAGGATAGGTAGTTCCACTGTCCATTATCGAGCACTAGCTCCATTACCGGATAGCTAGTTTTACACACATCAATGTTAAATAAGAAACCTACCACATTTATTAAAATGTAATTACTTGATTTAACATAAAAGTATCAAGGTTTCAAGCACCTACAAGGGGCTTGCACTCGTGCTGTTATCCTTTGTTGTTGTCCTAAATCATCAGCCTCTCCTGTTCCAATAGGAAACATTGTCATTGTAATTACCTCAATTATCAATTGAAATTCCTTTCCAATACTTCTTAAATCCAATTTCTATGTCACATTACTCATTTATTTTTGTGGCTTTTTGAACAATATACTTTCATTTTATCATTCAACATAAACATACCCTCCCAAATCTTAAGTTTAATTGTTTCACAAATAGTTTTATATTACAACCTCATTAACATCAACAATCTCATATATGAAGTTTAATCACCCTCATCAATTGTTAACTTTTACATAAATTACAATCTATAAAAATCATTATCAATCACTTTAGTTCCGTAATCCACACATTTTACTTTGCAAATTCCTTAAATATTCAAATTCATATTACACCAAAATGCCATCATAAAAAATATAGCACCATTTTCATATACAACATTATTCAAACAACAATAATTCGCATTAATTCTACACATTCACGAAACATTAAAAAGTTTCAAACACATCTTTCATTCTCTTCCTATTGGTTCACCCTCATGCTCTCTCTTTACACCATGATTCCTTCTTCGTATTATCATGATTCATCACTAAAGAAAACCTTTTACACCTTAATTGCCTCAATTGGATCAATTTTAATAATTCCCCTAATTTATACTAAGAACCCTAACTTGATTTTGCTAGGGTTTTGATCAAAATCAATTTACTTTTGTTCAAATTGGTATAAAATGGGTTTAAATGCTTTACCTGGTAATAATTTCAACTTTGAAAGCTACCCTGTTGAAATTTTCTCAAGCTTCTTCCTTTCTCCTATTGATTCTTCATTTTCTCTTTAAATTCAACTTCTTATCTCGTAAATATCTAGTGTTTAAGTGTTTCTTTTCACTTCAATTCATTTTCCCACTCATAATTCATCATTTCCTTTAGAAACTTTCCATGAAAAGAAGAATAAAAAGATGAAAAATCTCCCTCCTTTGGCATGTATATTGTTAGCCTTTTAGGTAAAAAAAGAGAAAATTCCCTTTTTTTATACCCAAATGCCCTTACTTAATTCATTTCTCTTTTATTTTAATAATAATCCTAACTTCCAATATAATTTTATGCAAAAATCTTATCTAACTATAAGAAATGGTTGTCCCCTTTCAAAACAAATATTTATTTCATTACTTCATGTATTTATCTTTTATTTTTAGTTTCTTCATTAACATAATTCATATTTAGAATTTATTTCTGACATCAAACATCCTTGCTACTTTATGTCATGGATAATCATTTTGATTCATTCAAATAATTATCATTTCCCATTTAATTTTTCAAAATTTCTATAAAATTTTAAGTTGCCCCGAGGTTTACAATCAAACTCTTTTAAAATGTTAAAAAATTCAACAACTCTTATCACTCATCACAAAAGGCCATCTAGTGTATTCATATTCATAATCATATTCATACAGATCAATTTAGTATTTCTTTACAAAGTGGGGGGGACAAGAGTAAAGTACAATTTGAAAACTTGATTTTCCTTAATAGACTACATCAAACCAAGTCATGAAAAATAAATGAAGAACTATTTTAGAGAAAAACTACCAGAAGGATGTAGAATTGATGAGAAGTGAGACATCTAGGCTCACTAGTTTGCTTCAACAGAACCTTCAAACTAGGTCATCAAGTGAAAGGCTTTACGATAAAGAGAATGCTTTAGAAATACACACCCAATAAGAGGCCATAGTCCATAATAAATCACTTAATCAAGGATTCCTAGTTGCGACACACGATGCTCAGTTCCTAAAGGCTCTTCAACTCTTCTTGGTGTTGTTATCCTATCAATAAGTGAGGTTTGCCCTTTTCTAGAGCCTACCACAGAAAAAGTATTGCATGAAAATCCAGGAGAAGAATTTGGCTATAAGAGCTTATAGCAATCAAAGAATGAATGAGAGAAATTGAAGGCATGGATTTATACGATTCCCCGTTGGCATCTAAAATACATTTGGTACCGAATATAATCATCCTATTAAGATTCAAGATGTCTAAATTTACCAAGTATACGAGTGTTGAATGCCTCAAGACCCACTTAAGGATTTATTGTAGCAAGATGGATGGGGTAATAAAGGAAGAATAGATTTTTATCTATCTTTTCCATAAAAGTTTGAGCGATAAGGTCCTTTCTTAGCATATGTCCTTTGATGAGGATAAGATCAAGAAATGAAAAGATCTAGCTAGTGCATTTATATGTTAGTACAAATTCGATATGGAAGTAACACTTGACTGGTGAAGCTTACAAGCAATGGAGAAAAAAGTTACATAATCATTTAAGGAATATGTCAGCATTGGTGAGAAATTGCTACTCAGATCCAACCTCCTTTCTTGTAAAAAAGAGTTAGTCTTCCTTTTTATCAACATTTTTAAAAGCTTATTCTATGAGTAATTGTTGGGAAATAGGTTTGCTAGTTTTGTGGAAATTATACTTGCTGTTGAATGAGTGGAGCATGCCACTAAATTTAGGAGAATTAATGAGGCAGTTAAACCTAAGAAATGAGAGGATGTTAGCGAGAAAAAAATAGAGGTACACATGTGGTTGATCATACTTATTAGCCAAAAAGCTACAAAAAACATCATTGAAGGCCATTTTCCTCCATTTGACTCGAAATAAAATAACTATTGTTCTTGCCCCACCATATTTTCTACTTTATCCTACATTGCCAAATATACCAACCGCAGCCATTATTGAAAATGTTACCCTAAGTGCTATAATTTCTTTAATATCAACTTCAAGTTATAATTGAGCTTGACACAATGATAACTTATACCAAGATATCAACTGATGTGAACCTCTTGATCACGTAGTCAAGAAAATAGGATAATTAAATTAAGATCTTCATGCTAGAACTCCTCCATCTAGCCAAAATCTTAAAGCTCTTCTTAGTAGTGTTTTAGCCTAAACTTTGAGTGTAAGAATTCAACTAGAAAACTTTGTTTTAACTGCTAGAATTTTCTTTATTATATTGCCTCCTCTTAGTCTTCTTGATGTGCTAGGAATACCTGTAAAATAAGAAAAAGAAACCCAAGAGAAATATACTCTTAGATGCTGCCACATCAAGTCTATGTGGGACTTGGAATCCTTACAAAGTATAGACTCCAATTCGTTAATGAATCCAGTACATATTAGGAACCCTTATATCCAAAGCTCATGCATAATTTTAGGGCCTAGATAATCCTCATTTAATTCTATCCAAAATTAATCCATTACAGGTCTAGACTAACTGGTATGAAAATAGTCAAGAAAGAACACATTGTCAACAAATCTTCCAAAACAGTAACAACAGCTTAGACCAATTTAAATAATATGTTTCCAAACTTTGATTGGCCTAAAATTTTCTAATATCTCCCTGTAAAATTTCGGTTTGATCCAATTTACAGTTCGAGAGATATTCATGGTCTCACAAGACTGGTCAATAGGCATTTTAAGGTAAAATTTGGACCTTACTAAAAAGTAATTGAAACCCTGCCCAAAACCTATAAAGAGATGCAAATGAGAAGTATAGAATATTCAATGAAGCTTGGTTAATTCTTTGATAAGTTGGAGTAGTTTAATGAAGAACTAAAAAGTATGAGCAAAATCTAACACACACAACAATAATTATTGAAATCAAAGTCTATAAAAACTAAATACAAGCTAAATAATCCTATTTATAAAAGGTTTAAATATCCTACACAATGCTAGAAAAATTATAAAAGAGTTCTAAATAAAATAGAAAAAAAAATCCTAAATCAACTAAGAAACTAATAAAATTCCTGCAAAGTAGCTTTTCGATCTTATTACAAGGCGTTCATGATGTCTAATTGCCTTGAAATGTTAACCCAATATAGAATAAGATCCTTGGAAACTTTGGTAAAACTTCAACCTAATCCAACTATCAAATAACAAATTATGCTTATTAGAGTAAAATTATGCATTAGGAATAAAAACCCAAATTTACCTCTAATGCTGAAATTAATTAACCCACCATTATAAAATAATTATGTCCATGTTATAAATGGATCAGGCCCCTCTTACACATAAGTTAGATTGACTAAGGTCTAATCATCATTTGTTGAAGTTGTGGTCTCCTTGAAATTCATATTGGTTTAAATACTCTAAATAAGCTTGTTGAATGTATCTTTGAGCTTCTTTGCCCTTGATCTTGTACTTTGACCAAATAGAACTTCTAATAGATCCTTTGATATAGTGTGGATCACATCATCTATTTTCTCCTCAAAAGAATTCAATCTTGAATTGTAAACCCCGGAAAATAAATAAATAAATAAATGTGAAGAGATTCATGCATATGGTTAAATAAAAACAGGAATTCAGAAATTTTTAAATATAAATTTCAGAGCAAAATAATTCAAGACATTATAATAAACCCGGTACTGTTGAGGGTTGGATTTAATTGAAGAGAATAATACACTTAAAGGAAATGGGGCCTAAATGCAAATAAGAGAAATTATAGAGTATAAATACCCTCTCCTCACCAAAAAATCAGCAGGAACCATAAGGAAAGAAAATAGGGAGTTTTGTATCCATTCTTGCAAAATCAAGAGAGAAACACTAAAATTTCAAGAACCTATCCAAGATTAAGGGTTTATAGATGGGATAAACACTTGTGTGCAAGGGATTAACAAGAAAATTGAACAAGAAGAAAAGAAAGGAGGGAGTTGAAAATCTTCAACTGGTTAAAGATCAAAATCTTAATTCGTACCGGGTAAGGTGTTCTAAACATGATCTTAAAAATTCATTTCAAAGTCGATAATGAATTGATGCCTTGATATTGAATTATAAGTTAGGGTTCTTAGACATGAATTGGAGAAAAAGTATTTGTTCTTAAAATTAAGTTAATTCATGTGTGGTATGTAGTTTATCAAAGTATTGGGTGAAGGGAAGGGGGTGACGAATTTGGACAGACTCGTCTCTTGGCTTTCGGTGAGATTTCGGGTAGGAGGATGAGGGAATTAGGATTGGGTTCCCTTATAGAAATTGTAGATTTGGATGTTAGCTAACCAAGGAAAGTAGTTTTGCTCAATTTAGAGATATAGAACTCCAGTTATGGGTTACCAACCGAGACTGAGTCGTGACTGATTATGTAGGGCAGTAGGATTGATTAGTTGATTAGTAATTTTGACTATCTTGGAGGCAGAACTGGGTTCTCCTTCCTTCATATAACTTGTAGCTTCGTGTCTTAGCTTTATAACAAGATCAATCTCACTTAAAATGGAGTTTTAAAACTCTATATATAGTTAAAAATCTAATAAGTGTTCAGACAGTAACAGTTCAATGTCTAGACAGTACCAGTTGGACAGTAACAGTTCAATGTCTAGACAGTAAAAGTTGGATAGTAACAATTGGACAGTAACAGTTCAAAGTTAAACAGTAACAGTAGACTTTCACGTGAATACTATATGTAAGAATATAAAAGAATTGAGTCATACGAACACTTGCACATTGAGATACTAACTCTGAAAATATACATGATATATGTATGTATGTTATTATAAGGAAATGAACATGCATCGAAAGTAACATATGAGTAATGTATGAATATGGATTCTTTATAATATCGGCTTGAAGGAATCATAACCAAAAACTTCCTTGTGATTCAGGAGGAGCAACCAGGATTGGATCTTCTATTAGGGGAGGTCGCCAGACAAACAGAGCAGGTGCATGATTTTCCCTCCTTTTGCACTTATACAATTTAAAATTCTTCTGGTGAATGCAATTACAATAAATATCATGTTCAATGTGAATAAAGTCTAGCGTATTTACAAGATTAGCTTCGGCTAATGGCATCCGTGATAAGATAGCCGGGAGATGAATTACAAGATCAGCTTCGGCTAATGGCAACCGTGATAGGATCGCCGGGAAATGAATTACAAGATTAGACTTTGCAAGGTCACGGGGTTCATGCAAGTAAATAAGAGTATTCAAATTAAGAATATGCAAATGAGTGTTAATTGGGTTTAAAGATTTACAAGCAAAATATAAGTTGTTTGTTAGAATTCTTATGGATCGGATAGAAAATTAATACTTCATTCGTATACATTACATGAGCATATATATATTTCTTTTATCAACATAATGGTATGTTTATTTATGTAATAGGTCCATCAAATACCCAAATACCCAGGGAGATCATTAGTTTAGGACTCTACTTTGTCAAGCTTATGTAAATATTTAACTTAAATAAAAGCTTCGGCTAATGACATCCGTGATAGGATCGACGGGAAATGAATTACAAGATT
>Ga0307515_10005680_pt1 | contig 25179 bp, 4 predicted proteins | sample 17_EM_MG_FD_194513 | JGI IMG/M metagenome (GOLD analysis project Ga0307515, IMG submission 194513) | Populus trichocarpa ectomycorrhiza microbial communities from riparian zone in the Pacific Northwest, United States - 17_EM | ecosystem: Host-associated > Plants > Roots > Unclassified | place... | reverse complement strand
ATTTAAGAAAGGGAAAGCCAGTAAGTATGCTTATTAAATAATTAACCCTCTAGGAAAGGTGCATAATGTTATTACGTATATTTAAAGCTCTAACGCCCACTATAACCACTTTATCGCTATTACCCTATAAGCAGTCCCTATAGATAATAAGACGCGTTGGAACTTATGGTATAAGATAATACTAGTGGCTTTAGAATTAAGGGCGGCAATTGGTAAATATTAGGAAGAGTATATTAACGAGTTTAATAAGGAAGATATTCTTAACGCTACTAACTAGAAGGCTTTAGAAAGTATTAGAGACTTCCTATAGCCCTTTAAGCGCGTTATAAAGGAGACGGAAGGTAATTATGTAACGCTTAATAAGGTCTTGTATATAATGGACTTTATAGTAAAACATTTTAAGACGTCTCTTAAAAAGTACGCTATAAATCTAAAGCTCTGCAACTGTATACGTACTAGTTAGCACGCCTTTAATAAATACTACCTTAAGACGGACGAAGTTACCGCCTATAGCGCAGCTCTACTACTGGCACCTTACTAGCGGAAGAACTATATTACTCGTAATTGGAAGGCCTTCTAGAGGAAGCTAGTAATTAACGCAGCTTAAAAGCTCTGGGTAACTTAATACAAGGATATATATAAGGGTGAGGTAGCTATACAGAAAGCTTCTAAACACGTTTAAGAACCTAATGCGTATAATATTTAGAATAAGAAACAATCAGTCCTTAACGAAATTAACGACGAATTTAATTACTTTATTAACGCCTCCCCTATGAGCCTTCCTCCAGGCATAACTGCTCTTAATTAGTGGCTTACTCCAAGCAATCGCGCTAGCTACCCATGCCTCTACCGTATGGCAATTAATATTCTCTCTATACCCCCTATGTCGGCTAAACCAGAACGTATTTTCTTAGGAGCTCAGCGGACGATATCCTGGCCAGTGGTCTCGATGATGAATGAATGAATAAATAGACCCAATATCGTATTCAATTCATAAGTCAATTAGGATATCGCGATATGAATGAATAATCGCGATATTGTAGATATAGGCGATATCACCAGTCTTGGCATGGTGTAGTACTAAATCGATATGGGCGACGTCTCCCTAGAGGCCCCCACCCCCTAACGTCCACCAGCAGCCCTCTCTTGCGTATGTATTACAACATACGGTGTAAAATTAGTCTTATGTTTACATATTAGTATCCTTATACTACACCATAAGAGCTTTTAGTTGCGTTATATATATATTCATAATTTTATGAATATTCATTCATAAGGGCTGTCAAAATATTCAATCATTATCACTCCTTATAAATGAATATATCGTTAAGAAGCAATGAATAAAATTATCATCGAGACCACTGATCCTGGCAACAAATAAGGCTTGGACTAGGTAATATTGAGAAAACGGAGTGCTTAAAGTCATAGATAAGAATAGGGCTTGTGGCAGGATGGAGGAAGGAGCTTATATTGGGTATAGATATTATAGCTAAAAATTAGGCAGGGGTGCAGGAAGGGGTGCAGGAAGGCGTCGGCGACGGTGATGGCGATAATTAATTATAACACTATGCCAAGACTGGCGATAGAGCTTACCTAAGCTATATTCATTATATGCATTCAAATCATGAATATTTTTGGCGCGCTTATGAATTAAATGAATATATTCCTAAAATATGCATGCATTCATTACTAAGACCACTGGTAAGTACTGCCTACGAGGGCAAGAGTACCGCAACGAAATCAAGAAACCGCGTTGGTAGTGACAAGCGTATGCGCTGAAAACGAGTTCCGCCTGTTTACATTGAACGAGGTTGTGCTGCTGGATTCTCGTCAGCAGGCTGGCAGCAGCTGGCTAGGCCCCGATCGACTCCGCCACATAATTCCGCGCACTACGAGAAGCATACGGAGGTCCCTAACAAAAGTTCTTGCACCTTCCTAATTAGGAAGTTTGGCTTACCGCCCACTGACCGCCCCAAAAATTCTGACGGCAGAATAACTTCTGCAGCCTCATTACCTCTATTACCGATACCAACGCCACCAGGTCCCCTTAATGCTTTCTAAAATTGCTTAAGGACTCCTCTAGCTCGAATATTGCTTTGCTAACTATAGGCTTTTATTAGCTCGCGACTAGGGCTTAGGCCCTGGCTATAAAGGCTATAGGAGCAACCCTTTAACATATCGAACGCATTACTGAAATTAAGCGCCGAATACTATAATATATCTTCAAAAAGGCCCGTAGTCGTGGCTGGGACCCTTCCTCTTATTCTCTTATTCTTGACGGCTATATTATTAATGCTCCTCGCACTGGATTAAAGGTTAAAATTACCCACGAGTTTAAACAGCGAATTCTTAAGAAAGTTACTACTAATAAATTTGGTAGAGAGAAGTCCTGCGCCTATATTGCCGCTGAGTGTGGCTGCTCTACTTAAACTATCTGGCGGGTTCTTCGACGCCATAGATATTAAAAGACGAAACCTATAAGGAAGCCTTGCCTCTTATAAGAGATAAAGGAAGCTCGCCTACAGTTCGCCTTGCGATATGAGCATTAGACGATTAACGATTGGAAGGCTATTATCTGGAGCAACGAAACTGGCGTTATTTTAGGCTATAGAAGAGGTGGATATAGGCTCTGGCGTTTAGCTAAAGAGAAGGTAAATAAAAAGGTAATTTAACCTCAATTTCCTAAAGCTACTAAGTTTATATTTTAGGGCGCGTTTTTATACAATCGGAAGGCTCCCTGTTATATATAGAGGCCCAAGACTGCATGAGAGAAGAAGGCTTTAAAGATTGAGCTTTAAAAGATTAACGAAGCGATTAAGCCAGAGCTTTATGTGGCTTGGCAGCTTACTACTAGTATACAATAACTTAGGCTTCGCAATAAGCCAGGTAGAAAGCCTTAATTCCGCATAATTAAGGAGAATAGCGCCTTCTAGAGAAACGGGAAGAAAGGGGGCATTAATTGGTATCGCTACCTTACTACTATCCTCCTTCCTATCCTTATTCCTTTTAGTATTAAGTGCCAGATTAATCGCCCAGATACTCTTATTTAAGAGGATAAAGCTCCATCTTATACATCGTATTACCAGCAGATCTACTTTAACGCAGTAGGCCTCTAGCGCTTTCTTTAGCCCGGTAATTCGCCCGATTTAAATATAATTGAACCAGCTTGGGCCTATCTTAAATAAGTTACTATATGGAAGGGAGTACTAAAAACCAGAGTAGAAGCTGAGCAAGCATGGTAGAAGGCTTAGGAGGAGCTTAAGTAGTAGCAAATTTAAGCTTAGATTAAACGAATTCCACGTTATATTAAAGAGGTTATTCGCTATAAAGGAGGCAACGACTATCGTGAAGGCGCTGCTGACTATCGACGCAATTAGAAGGCGCTTAAATGTATAGATAAATATCGGCGCCAGGCTATTACTTATATGCGATAGTAGGTGCTTTTAGGCCTTAATTGAGTTAATCTAACGGAGCCTCTACTAAGTACGCCTAAGCCGCCAGAGCTTCCGGAGCGCATGAAAATAGAACCTTAACTACCGCACGACCTTTTAGATCTAGAGCCTCTGTATGGCGATCACAATCCGAAGTAGCGTCGCCAACGTTAACCTAAATGGGCCCTCTAGCCGCCTGCTTAATCGAAACCTCCCTCTGATAAGCCTCCCCTTAAGCCTCTGCCACCCGTTGAACCTCCTCCCCCTCCTTAGCCGCTTGAGCTTTAGAACCGACCGAATACAAAGGGTAGAAACACAAAGACGGCAATGTTTAAAGTTAGCTTTGTAGAGCCTTAGCGGCAGGGGCAGTAGCGGCAGAAGTAGCAGCGGCAGGAGCAACGAGCTCTAGATGGGTAGGAGGATTAACACCAAGCAGCGGATATTAGGTGGCGTATAGTTAATTAAACTATAAGGAAGTAGGTAAGGAAGAAGGACCCTACTACTGCCTTTAGGGAGGCTGTAGGTAACGGCATAGCCTCTTCTGTAGATGTTAGAGGAAGGTCCTTAGAGCCGCCTGTAGATTGTCCTCTAGAGCCTCCAAAATACTAAGCGTCTATATAAACGATTAACAAGAAAGCAGGAAGAAGGCAGTGGCGAGAGGTTGCTGCTCAACTAGAGGACCTTATAGAGTTGGTGGAGGAGCCAGTACAGGGTAGGAACCTACGGTTGCGCAGAGCCCGCAACCTCGAAAATACCTAGCTTATTGATTAATTAATTAATTGCCTATATATTGCCTTTTATTTGAAGCTTTAAATGCAAGTTTTAAGCCTCTGGTGACAAAATGTATAATATTTTGGTAGGCGGTGAGCCAAACTTCCTAATTAGGAAGGTGCAAGAACTTTTGTTAGGGACCTCCGTAATCACGTAATATATTGAAAGAGGTTTCACCCCAGCCATGACTAAACAGGTAGATTTACAATCTGTCTGTAACGTTGATGCTTTATGTTTCTATAAGTAACTGTGTAGTCTATAGGGCGGTGATCTTTTTGGACTGGGTTAAAGTTGGAGTGGAGTGGACTGCTAGCCTTGATAGGCAAGTGTTAGTCTTGTTTAGGAATGAGCTAAACTATAAGTAATTTAGACTGGAGTGGATTTTAGCTCAAAACCACTCCACTCCAGTCCAAAAGATCACTGCTTTAGGGGGGAGATGGACTGATTTATCTATCGAAAGAGGCAATACACCGCCTCTTCAAGATAAATGGTAGTTATTAGGAATAAATGTACAACAAGCATGCGCTTGCAGACGATGAGGAATTTAGGGAGGGTAGCCGAAGAGAATATACCAGTAAGCTCTGCACAGCGCTTATTATTAAGTGTAGGGTAAGCGCTGAAACCGTAAGACGGCCGTTAAGTGAAGAATTTTCCTTTCTGCCATTCCAATTATTTTTAATTTACAGCCCACATTTGACATTAACCAGTTTAAAATATTTTTTTATAAGTTACGGCATGCTCGACTTATCTGCCGCCCTAACGATAGCCTCTAAATGCCAGCACGACTCAAACCAGACAAGACACCGGATAAACCTCGTCAACGAATGGCAAATCCAACCCGGTTTCAGGGTTCTTGAGATAGGTTGCGGTCAAGGCGAGTGCACTGCTGTTCTTGCAACTGCCGTCGGATCCAAAGGCTGCGTTGATGCTGTTGATCCCGCGTCGCTCGACTACGGAGCCCCGGTGACACTCGGACAAGCTCAGGCCCACATCTCCGGGACTGATCTCGGCGACCGAATCAACTGGAACCAAATCTCGCCCTTTGACTTTCTGATGTCTGTCGATGAGAACAGCCCGTATGACGTCGCAGTGCTAGCTCACTCCATTTGGTATTTTCCCTCTCAGGACATTCTAATGGATATCCTACGCGCACTGCGAAGGAAGGCTAAGCGTGTCTGTATTGCAGAGTACGCATTGTCTACCTCCACACTTGCTGCTGTGCCTCATGTCCTTGCTGCCCTCACTAGGGCCGCTCTGGAAGCATATAAGAGTGTTTCAGAGGAAAATATACAGACTGCGCTGGCGCCAGCTCGAATCACTGCGATCGCCGAGGAGATGGGTTGGAAACTCCTTCATCAAGCGGTAGTTGTGCCGGAGGAAGGCCTTTTGGACGGGACGTGGGAGGCCGGAACAGTTAAGACGGAGGAATTTTTGGCAGAGATTGAGTCAGCTGTTCATGATGAAAGAGTCAAGGTTCTGTTGGGGTCAATGCGGGATGCAGTGCTGAACTCTCTTGCAAAACTAAGTCCGGAGGCGACAGTGCGCACCATGGATACGTGGGTTGCGCAATTCAAGTAATGATGGAACTTTTTCTACAAATCTGAGACCCGACATTCGTTTGGTGAAGATGGCTCGGCTACGGTTGTGTGTGATCCTTGAGGGCTGATACAGCGGCCAGTTATATATCTGGCATAAGATAAGAACTTGAACGATAACATGCGGATTGTTGGTACCCCCTAACGAAAATTTTAACCCGAGTTTATAAGTAATAAGCCAATTAATTAACTTAAAGCTTTAATTTAGAGCTTTATTATATAGACTTTAATTAATATATATAAGAGATAAGGTTTTCAAGGGGGAGACCCCCTGAGATCCCCCTATATAGAGCTTTTGCTTAATTTAGAAGTAGTAGTAAGATTAAGGCGCCTTAGTTACCACTAGGTAAGGATCTACTACAGTAACCGGGGCGCCCTACTTAAACTGGGCTTAAAGATTATATTGGTCACGGATCTAGTATATATTTTGTTACGGCGCTGGTAGAAGCTGGTGGATATCGGTGGATTATGGCGGACAATCGCAGACAGTTTCAGACAGTTTTAGACAATTGCCGTCACGTAACCAAAGAATTGTATATAACGTCGAGCGGCGCCGCCCTCCGTCTCCCTTCCTTTCTCTAACTTTAGATCCTCATTTATAGACAATCTAATCGTATAGGCTTGCGCGACCCTTTTGCCGTACTTACGCCTTAATTAACTAAGTCGCTAATATTATCTAAAGCTTATCTACTCTTCTTTCTAAGAAGGAACTTAAATATATTTATAGGACTATAAATAGGAATAGAATATAAAAGTAGACCTAAAGACTATTACTAGAACTAGAAGAATAGAAAAGAATAATAAGACCTATAGAATACGCATAGACTAGAACCCCTATAGAATTCTACTAAAAGTTACCCTAATAACTATATTACTATACTAAGAAATATAGTAGCTAGTAAGGCAGCTATAGGACCCTTAAATACCTCTAATAGTAAAATAGCAACTAACTTAAACTCCTAGGTAGAGCTTATAGCAGCTAATGCCGAAATTAAATAACTTTAAAAGCTACTTAAAGCTAGAAGAACCCCTGTACCTTATAAAGAGTTATTAAACACCTAGAGACTTACTATAGCCCTTAAAACCCTAGCCTAATATATAGTATTAGCATTATCGCTGTTATGGGACGGGGGCAGTGGCTATAAGCGTATGTATTTAACGAGTCTATAAGACGTTACGCGATCAATTATAAGGGTCGAGGGCGTAAGGAGGTGATATACCTACGCGTAGCTGACATAAGCTATACGCGAAGTGTATGCAAGAGCACAGGGCTCTCCTATAGAGGCCCCTACGGTAGGGTTCTATAACACTACCCCCCCTCCTATAAAGGTGGAGCTCCGGCGACGCTATAGTTACTATATATATATAAAAGGGACACTTAAGGTATAGAAAAGAAGAAAGGGGGGTATTACTAAAGACTTAAAACAATGTTATATAATAGGGCTTAGCATCTAAAAATCCAACTAATTAGATAACTTTAACCGCTAGTTAAAGTTCCTAGACATCTTAACGATATTCCGGTTATGTAATTATACTTTGCCGCAATTTAACGGTAATTTGCCCTTACGTGGTAATATATAGCGGTTTAACTCTATAAGGGCTCCTATAGAGGATTAGGTATAAAATCTCTACTTAGGCCTAGTTTCTATAGGTTCGCGTAGTAAAAGTTGCTAATTAAATCCTTTACATTTTTAAAGTCTTCCTATAGTTACTATTCTAGCTAATCTATATTAAATCCTATATATATAGCTCTATAGTAGAGCCGTCGTCCTCTGCCTTTACTAAAGTATTTAGAATTAATAATTCGTTTAACGGTCCACTCCTTATAGTTTTTATCTTTATTTTTATCTTAGATTAGTACTAATAGGGGTTTAGGCTATATCTGCCCTAGTAAAGGGTTAGGCTAATAGAGGTATAGTAGCTATAGGTAAAATATAGGCTATATCCCGCGGATAGTTAGAGTAAGTAGGAGTTCTAGCTTATATATAGTTCCCTTATTAATAACTCGTTTAATTAAATAGGGGCTAAGGTTTTTATAATTAAGTAACTCTATAGGCCTCTGCATAGAGATATTATATATATTTAGCTATACCTAGTCGCTAACACGCATCTCCAGTAGTGGCGTTCTATAATAGTTAGTAAAGTAGGCCTACTTTGCTTAAGCCTAGGCCATTTCTCCCTTATAGTAGTTAAGTAGATTTTTTATACGGTCTATATACTGATTAGTAAGTAGCATCTTAAGGTGTTTTCTATATGGCAGTTTCTTATTAATAGGTTTTAGTGGCTCTATACTGGATTAGGGGTAATAACCCTTATTTATAAAGAATAGGGTAAGTCCTATAGTAGTTAAGACGTAGTTATTTACTGCGAATTTACCTAGTAGAAGGTAATCTACCTAGTTATCTTAACTATAGGCAACTACCTAGTTATCTTAACTATAGGCAACTACCTATTATAGGTATGCTTTTATACTAGTATTAGCGTTTTCTAGTTACCTGGTAGTTTTATAGTAAAAGGATATAAATATCTTAACAGAGATACTAAGGCGTTAGCAGATTCGTCTCTATATATTAGAGTTAAATTATATACCTTAGTTAGACGTAATTAAGTTAGGTAACCTATATAGTTGGTAAACTTTATAAAGGAAGGCGTTAGTAACGTCGCTAACAGCTATACCTTTAGTTAGGACGTAGTGGCGCTCTTTTATAAGTCGGTATATTATTATAAGGATGTTCTTATAGGTACGGCCGTGTTATTTATAGGGTAGTAGGTTAATAACAAAATCTATAGCAATATCCGCCTATTATTATATGGGTACTAGTAGGAGGTATAGTAGTCCTTAGTACTTTATATTAAAGGCCTTAGCACGCTTATAACTATAATAGGCACCTATAAAGTGTTTAACTAAGTCTATTATCTTAGGCCAGAAGTAGTATTAGCTAAGGAGCTTATAGGTTTCTTTTCTGCCTAGGTAGCCGCTTAACCGGAGGTCGTGGGTTATTTAGATTAGTTGCCGTTATAAGTTTTCTAAGTTAGGGATAAATAGGCGGCCTCTATAATAGAGTTTATTCTCTTTTACTTTTAAGGCTGCTATATTAATCTAGCCTAGGCTTTAGAGGTTAGTAGGTAGTATATAGGCGCTAGCAGTCTTTAAGGCAATAAGTTAATATAGTAATAGGTTAACAGAGGTGTTATATACCATAGTAATAAGCTTATTAATTTTAGGAGGTAACTCTAGTTCTATAGTATAAAGCTAAGGTACTATTGGCTCTATTATAGGTAGTATACCTAAGGCCAAATTCTGTGCTTTTAGGATCGTTTATTACTAGAACTAATTTTAGGGGTCTTTTTTTAATTAAGGGAGGTTTTATAAGCGGCGTGTTAGGCTATCTAGCTTAGTACTTTATACTCCTAGTCTATATACAATTTTAAAGTTAAAATTAGAGAGGAACTCGTTCTAGTATATTTAGCGTTAGTTTAGCTACTTTATAGTTATAAAGTATTTAAGGTTGCAATAATCTATAAGAACTTTAGTTGGCTAATTAGGTTCTATTAAGAAGAGTTTTAGTTAAAATTTTTTAAACGCTTATATAATTATAAGAAGTTCCTTATTATAGATCTTATAGTTATACTCTTATAGTATAAGCTTAGACAAGTAGAATATAACTAGGTAGAGGAGGCCGTTATTACCTATTTAGAAAAGGATACCTACGTTAACGTAGTCTAAGGAGTCGGTTTTAAGGTAGAGTTATTATCCTAGTGCGAAGTAAGCTAGGATAGGTGCTTTAGTAAAAGCATTTTTAAGGTCTTAGAACGCCTTCTTATATTTAGGCATCTAGGTAAAACATAGATGCGTTTTTCTTTCTTTTGCAAAAAGGCCCTTTATTCGCATTATTACTATAAGTAGTATTACTATACCTAAGAAGTTATATATAAATTTCTAATAAAAGTTAGCGAAACTAAGGAAGGCTTATACGTCCTTAATATAGTTAGGGGCTTACTATTTAGTAATTATATATATTTTCTTAAGGTCTATATGGACATCTTTAATAGTAATAATTAGTTTAAGGTATTTTACTTCTATAACTAAGAATTTATACTTCTTTAAATTAATATAAAATCCTATATCCCTAAGGCGCTCTAGGACTTTTTAAACGTGCTTAGTATACTTAAAAGGTTATTACTATAGATAAGTATATTGTCTAGGTACGTAGAGTAGAAGTCATTAAGGTAGTCCTATAAGGCGTTATTACTATAGCTTTAGAAGGTATCTAGGCCGTTATATACGCTAAAGGGTATAACGGTATATTTAAATTAGCTAAAGCGTAATACAAATACGGTTTTCCATTTATTACCTTCCCGTATTTAAAGATAGTTAAAAGCGGTAATAATATTAAGCTTAGTATAGATTTTAGCTTAACTAAGCCGCTTAAGAGTCTTATATATAAACGGTATAGGGTATTGGTTCTTAATTGTAATAGCGTTAAGTCCTCTATAGTTAACGTAGAATTAAATACCTCTTCTTAGCTTTTTAGCGAGAAGGATAGGGGTGGCTGCTAGGGACATGCTGGGACGAATAAATCCTTTATTAAGGTATTTGTTAATATACTTTTTTATAACTAAAAGTTTGTCTTTAAATATTAGGTAGGGTCTTTTATAAGGTAGCATTTTTCCTTATTTAATATTAATAGCATAGTTATTAGGTTAATATAGGGGGAGTATATCTACGCTCTTTTATAAGTATATATTAATAAAGTTATAATACCTCTTAGGGAGGAGCTTGCGGAGTTCTTTATTAGTAAGTCCTTTTTTAAGTTTTATAAACTTTTTAAAGTCTAAAGGTAAAAGTCCGTAGAGTTCCGCAGAGGCGTTATCTTCTAAAAGGTTAACTATATCTATCCTATTACTATAGAGGACGTAGTTTTATTCTTTATTAAGCTTATATAGTTATAATTAGGAGGCTATAGTAACGGTTTAGCCTTTTCTACGTGCTATACGGTAAAAGGCCGCGGCACTTATATAGTGGTAGTTAGTTATAGGTGGGGTAATAAGGGGTTTCTTAGGTTAATATCCTAGTAAGTAAATAGAGGTGGCTAGGCTATATCCTAGGCAAGTCTCTCTACAGTATTTAAAGTTAAAGGTTATTTTTCTTTTTTCCTAGTTAATAGCGGGGTTATATTATTTAAGCTAGATTATTTTAAGGATAATAGGGTAGTTAATAAGTGGTGTAATATAGGCCTAAAGCTCTTTTTAGTGCCCGTTTATATCTAAGTAGAGTTATATTATATAGGTAATCTTCTATATAGTAGAACTACTATTAGCGAGTTATAGGGTACGGGCTTTAGTAAGAGGTAAGGTAGGTAGGCTATAAGTACGCATAAATTGGGTATTTATAAATTTATTAGTAGCTCCGTAGTTAATTATAAAACGGCTTTTATATTATTTTTTAACAGTAGTTCCTATTATAGGTAAAACTATCTATTTCTATTTATTTATCTTTACTAAGTTATTTATTAAGTAGGCCAATATATAGATCCCTTTATTATTAAGGCGTCTTATCCTGCAACTTAGGGTAGAAACTTAGCGTTTTCCGCTTCTGTATCTAATTCTACTACTATTACTATATTTTTATCTTATATAGTAGTGGCGCGTAGTAATATATTTAGTATTTAGGGTATTAAGTTAGGTATTTGTCGGGAATGAGGCAAGCAGTCGTCACGTGTCGCCGCGGCACTAGCGTGGCGAGGAGTCTTAGGCTCCTCGTCCTTCCTTATTCCTAGAACAAGCATCATTAACCAACATCACTATAACCCTACTCGAGTAGTCGTTATTGGTGAGTCACCCTGTGTAACTAATACTAATTAGTGGTTAAATACATAGTTAACCACAGAGCAGCTAGGTTTTTGAATAGAAGAGATAGTCTCGTATAGGGGTGCTATATACGCTTATATGGAATAGATCCCGGCGATACTGTGCTACCTTAAACTTGCGGAAAACTAGTAATAGAAGTATTACTAAGTACTAAAAGATACTAAGTTGCGTCTATTACGTAGAATAACTGCGTTTACGAAGATTTGGTTGAGTACTTTAGGTCAGAAGTATTACTAAACCTAGGGTCCTAAGTTAATGTCCAAAACGCGTTAAACGACGTCTAAAACGCGTTAAACAACATCTTAAATTACCTACCTCTTAACAGCAAACCTACGAGATCCTATAAAACTAAAAATCCTACCTACCTTTAACGTACGACACCCCGTTAATTCTATACCTATTATAGCGTTAACCTACCCAAAGAAGTATAAGGAAGATATTAACCTAAAGACATAGAATAAAGCTATAATTAACCTTGCAAACGCTAATAAATAAGACTTAAATGGATTTTTATTACACCGTATAGCACATTATAAGGACAGTAAATATAATAATACCGCGCTATAGGAATGTATAAAGGAGGACTTTATTAAATGGATAAAGGAAATATAGGCCCCCGTAAATAAGGATATTATATAGAACTTCCGTAACTTCCTTTAGGAGAATAGAGTATTTATCCCTAAGGACGGGGGTATTATTAGAGACAATATTTAGGAGCAGATTATTAACGCAAAAAAAGAGCATAAATGGACTCTATAAGAGATTAAGCACCAACTACGCACTATAAGGAAGCTTAACTTATAATAAAACCTAAGTAATATACCTCTAGAGACGAACCTACCTCTACCTTTAACTCCTCTGTATCCAATTTAACCTATAACCTTAATGTCGGATACTACACCCTAACGAGAGCAGGCATAGGATCCTATTGCTTCGCGATTTAACAACCTTTGGACTCTACTAACTAGACCTACGTCCCTACTGCAGCCTATAATATAACCCCCACCTCCTCTATCCCAATCTTAAATTAGAGGCAGTTTAAAATTGCTTATAGAGCTTGCGAAGCTCTATTTGGATTAGGAAAAGAAGTTTAGCAGGGAATTATATAATATTCTTAATTCGAAACTATGTATCTTCTATAACTATTGCTAGAAGGTGGAAATAGAGTCTAATTAATACCATAACGCCTATTCTGTTATGCTTAAGGGCCGAGCTAGTACCTTCTATTATAATTGTTTGGTAGGAAAAGGATATAATTTTAACCATATAATATATAAGTTAAGATACTACTTTAAAATAGAAGAAAATAAGTAGCAGTATATATTAGAATAGAGAGAGACTACCTTTTTAAGGATTATTGCTATAAACCTAGGTATCCCTTAGCTTAATTGTCTTTAAAAGCTCTTTAATTAACTTTAGATAATTTAGCGTGGTTTATCCAAATTATATTAAGAGGATTTTAGCCTACGTAATTAAGTTATTAGCGCATACTAAGGTGTTAAAGAATATAACCTTACTCTTTTTAATCCTATAAATACTTACAAAGGAGTATATACTTAATTAAGATCTTTTGTTAGCACCACTCTACGCTCTTAAAAAGTATAGTAATTTAACGCTTAACTCTAACCTACTTTAATTAACCCACCTAACTAATATAACTATAACTAAACTAATTAAATATATAGTGGCCGTAGTAGACAATATAGTAAAGGGAACAATTAATAACTATAAGGTAAAGGTGGAGGTCCTTATAGAGGTTTATTTCGAAGTAATTACTAAAAGAAGTGCTACGTTTATAAGAAACCGAATTGCTAGTTAACTAGGCATTCTCTTAATAAGCGAAAGGAGGTATATAATAAGTTTCACTAGAGTGTAAGAAACGTCGGAAATTATAAGGTTACTATAGCCTATTTTTAAAGCTTTCTAGTTTAATATAAAGGCGTAAAAGATCTTAAGGGTGAGGTTAATAAGGCTAAATAGCTCCTTATAGATATAGAAATTGAGAACTACTTACCTAACTAATACTTTACTAAGTATAGTGAGGTAGATGGTATATAAACTGTTGCTGTTCTTAATAACCAATCTACGCTATATTCTATTACGAAGTTAGATATCTTTAACGAGCTAAAGGAGAGCTCCGTATTCTTCTTTAATGATAGATACTTAGTAAGTGTCTTCTATAGTATTATACCAGATACTAGAGCCGCAGGAGTATCTATAGTAGGAGAACCTTAAGTTTGAGCTCTCTAGCAGCTTAATAGCTCTATTTAGATTAACTAATTAACGGCAGGCTAATATACAATTTGTTTTAGTAAGGGTACTATAACCTTTCTTGGCACAATTAGAGTCTAAACCCCCTTAGGGTATATTACTTTTTACGTTATTCCTATAAATACCCCGTTTCTATTTTGCATTAAAGATATAAATAAATTAGGTATTAAGCTTAATAACCTCGAGAATATACTTATTTAGGGAGATAACTAGGTACCCGTTGTGCGTAAGTAGGGTTACCCTTAGTTGCTCCTTTATTAACTAAAAAAGAGTATTACTTAGAGCCACCTAACTAAATCAGAGTTATGTTAACTATACTGTTAATTTAGCCACCTATCTGTTTATTAATTACTTAGGGTTCTTTAGTAAGTAGGCTATAAAGTTAAGGTTAAGACAATTAAGTATCTTATAAAGTACTGCTATTACTACTAAATAAACTAGAAGTCCCCTAGCCGATTTAAGTTTACCCTTAAAGATAACTATAACTTTAACTTCTGTATTATTGTTAACGTTATATATCTTAGCGGCAAGCCAGTACTCTAAGTTGTTAACTTCTTAACCTCCTTCTAAGCCGCACGTTTCTTAAAGGATATATTAGCTAGGAACGCATAGGATACCCTTTAATTATACTAGATTAATATCTACCTAGGACCCCCTAATTAAATTATCTATAATATAGGAAAGAACTTTTTATCTGTAGAGTTTTAATAATAGATAAAGGCAATGGTAATTAAGGTTAAGGAAGTCCCTATTAAGGCATATAATAGTATTAGAAAAGTGGAGCGGTATTACGCGCCATTACGCCACGTATATAAGATTATCTCTTTAGAACTAGAAAACGCTAGTAAAGAACTTACTTTATAAATGGCTATTAAAGCTATTAACAATTCCGCTGGCCTAGATAGACTTATACCTATATTACTAGTCTTTAGCGCCTACCCTTAAATAACTAACGATTTTTTACTATCTCCCTCTATTATGCAATAAGCTAAGGCTATTCGCAAGGCAATAAAGGAGGTATAATGTCTCTACGCTATACGCTAGGTTAATAACGCACTAGGAATAAGAAATGGCCTAAACACCTTAACTACGCTTAATCTACTACTCTAGTTTAAGGTACGCGTATAGTATAAAAAGGGAGAATAGTTAGGCCCATATTAACTTATTATAATTAATAGTTAAACTTATACTATTTAGATGCCCTATAGACCTACTTAATTCCATTTAACTGTTATTAAGCCTTACTATAAAGATAACATTTTTAAGCCTTTGCAGGACGCCCTAAAAGATACCCTAAAGAAGAACCACGATTAATATACTCTAGAAGGCGACTACGATTCTAATATAATTGTAGTAGATATGCCGCAACTACAACGTGGTAGAGGTCGCTTAAAGGGAGTACAAAATCGCTAACATCTTATTAATTATAAAGAGCAATTTGTTACCGCCATTAAGAATAGAGTTAAGTTATTAATGGCCTTTATAACAGCTAAAGAGAAGGCTAACTTTAAGCTCGTAAAATAGCTTTAAAAGGAAGATCGTGTTATAACTTTAGAAGCTCCTTTCCAAGCATCTAATAAATAGGAGATTAATAGTCTTATTATAAGAGGAGTCTTTAAATTCGAGAAGTATAACCCTACCAAATTTAATAGAGTTCGTATCTTTAAGTTAAGAATGGTTAACGAGATTAAGGGTAAAGCTACTAACGCCCTATTTAAGAAATTAAGGCTTATTATCTAAGGCTATAATAATAATGGCAAGGAGGTAATTCTTACGCAATCTCCTATAATTTAACGAGCTAGTTAGTAAGTTATTATTACGCTAGCTCCCTCTTTAATAAAGAATATGTCGGTATCACCTAGGGGGTACTGCAATTGCAATATAAGGTAATAGGTTCTTTAATTCATTCGTGTTTTCTTTTCGCAGAGGATTATAAGGATCGCGGTGCCTAAATAGGGGGGGCTGAGGTCGGGCTATCTATCGGGCCGTAGGTAGTCAGGTGATCTACACTACGCCATACGGGCCCTGCCGCATACGCTCCACGCTATTCATCTAGTGACGATATTTACAACCCCTACTCGTACAGACAGAATAAAATGGCGGTTTATTTGCGAGATATTACTTAGGCCTATACCCAATTAGAAACGCACCTTTAGCGCTTAATATTAGCATACCTTTTAGAGTAAATTCGCTACCAATATTCCGAAGATACAATTATAGTTGTGCTTAAGCTATTATATAAAATCGTAAAGGCAGGAACTTACTAGTAGGCTACCTATAGCAAGCACCATAAAGAGAAGCTTTTAATAACTACTTCTATATTTAATCTATACTTCCTTATTATAACTACGGGAACTTTATTCGAAATCGTCGGCATATAAACTAATAATATAATTATCTTAGGAGATAACTAATTCTTAGCTTTTAAAGAAGACGAGCTAGTAAAGGCAAATCTTATAGTAAAGCTAAAGGAAAAGCTTAATTTAATAACACTATTACTCTTTAATAAATGTGTCCTCTCCCTAAATAAGGATTCTATTACTTTATACCAGAAGGGTTAAGGTAAGAAGATTAATATTATTAATATTAATTCTCTAAAATAAGGATATATAGAGTAACGCGCTCGTAGAGCTTATATCGCTTCTATCTATTAACCTAAGGCTTTATTTAATCTCTCTATTACCGCTTAATACTAGAAACTAACTAAGGATAATATCCTTGCCCTAAATAAGCGTCTTTCTTAGTAAATAAACTATCTTAATTAGGGACTACTCTACGTACCTATTAATCTTCCTACCGCTAAGCTCTTCGTATTTATTAATAGATCGTTTGTAAATAATAAAGATTTTAGCTCCTAGCTAGAATATAAGATTATTATCGCGAATAAATCTACTAGAGAGAATAACTTCACGATCTACGGTAATCTTATCTATTAGAGCTTAACTAAAAGTAAGCGCGTTACTTAAAGCGTTCTAGCGTTAGAGATATATAAAATGGTTAGCGGAGTTAATATAGCAATTATAATTAGAACTACCCTAAAGATAATTATAGATTGACTTAAACTCCCTATTATCCCTATAATTGTGTGTATCGACTTATATTCCCTCTACGAATATTTAGTTAAGCTTAGTACTATAAAGGAAAAGCGCCTTATAATTAATATTATGGCACTCTAACAGTCCTATAAGCGTTAAGAACTCTTTAAAATTTGATAAATTAATAGCTAAGATAACCTAGTAGATATAATAATAAAGGCAAACCTAAATAAGGCACTAGAGACATTCGTTAATATAAATACTCTACGTATATGAGTTAAAGGTTAGGTTAAGAGGGAGTAGGAAATATAGCTGGTAGAATTTAGCTGGCAGAATTTAGCAGAATGTTATGGCTTGGTAGAATTTGGCAGAAGTCTATAGCTTAGCAGAATTTAGTAGAAGTCTATAGCTTAGCAGAATTTGGCAGAAGTCTATAGCTTAGTAGAATTTGGCAGAAGTTTATAACTTAGCAGAATTTGGCAGAATTCCATAGCGTGGTAGAATTTAGCAGAATTTTATGGCGTGGCAGAATATAGCAAATTGCGGCAGGTTATAGCAGATTGCGGTAAAGTGCGGTCTTATAACTGGGCCTAATCGGTAGGCGTGCGCAAGGTATTATGGGGTGGTTCTATGACGCTACGTAAGTCAAGCGGTATCTATATATATAGATAGCAACCATAAAAGAAGAGTTGCCAGTGTCGGGAATAAGGCAAGCGGTCGTCACGTGTCGCCGCGGCACTAGCGTGGCGAGGAGTCTTAGGCTCCTCGTCCTTCCTCATTCCTAGAACAAGCATCATCAACCAACATCACTGTAACCCTACTCGAGTAGTCGTTATTGGTGAGTCACCCTGTGTAACCAATAGTATTAGACGGCGGCTACTAAACCTAGCTATTAGGCAGTTTAGGTTATCGCAATAATAGCTTTTTTAACGGTATCTATAGCAGCGTCCTAGTTTCTAGAGTAGCTCGCGCTCTCCATCTAGGAGTTTTTATAAAAAGGTTAGTATAGAGAGGTTAATATTAGCTCCCGTAGTACTTAAGGTAGTAGGTGTTAGTGGATTAGTATATATAGGTTTAGTAGGCCTAAAGGGCTTCTATAAAGAGGTTTTTAGGCAAAAGTTAGTGGTAATATCTAATTTAGTCGTCGTTTAATTTTCTATAGAGCTGCTACTATATTATAAACGTTGTTATAGTTATAGCTAGCGGCTGCGTAATTAAGGCAATAAGTAACTTTTTTTTATAGAGGTCCTCCTAGTCTTTAGTATTATCTTAGGCAAGGGCTTTAGTATATTTCTAGAATTTAATATAGAATTCGTTAAATAATTTAGTAGGGCTCATCTTTAGGGTATATAGTTTAGCTCAGTTAGTAGCTAGTAGGTCGTAGTTACGGTATATTAGGTCGAGATTATTAAAGACTTTTTAATAGGACTACTACTTCTAGGAGCTACTAGTCTCCTATTAGGCGGAGAGTCTATTAAATAGTATACCTTTTATTTACCTAATAATATAGCCAATCTTAGTATCTTCCGTAGGAAAAAGGTAGGCGCTCTAAGTTAGTTTCTCGCGGATTTACATCTTTTAGTAGCTATATTCCTTATGGTCTCCCTAAAAGACTAGGGGATTAAGGTAGTGTATATTAGACCCTATAGTAGCAGTTTAGATCCAATTATTATGGCTTTTATTATCACTACTTTAGTAGGGGTTCCTATTAGGTAAAGCTGCTTAGTGCTAGTCCTCTATTAAGCGTTAAGTAGGTAAAGTTACTAGGGGCGTAAAAACTTAGGTGGCGTTATATATAGTAAAGAGGTATCTAGCGTTATTACGAATGTGCTTATTAAGCTAAGATTATAGGTATTTAATTATACCTTCTTTTTTAGTGACTGTAGCAATTAGTGCAATCTTAGCCTTCTTTAACTATTAGATATCGCGTTTAAACATATAAAGGTTATCTTTAGTTTCTTAATATATATTATCGGCAAGCGCCTTACAAGCTTATAAGTCTTAGATAATATCGCAATCTTAGGTAGTACGCATCTCGGCTTATATAAGCTTTAGGTAGTAGTTCTATAAAAAGCGGTAGTATTTATTAGGGTCTTGTGCTACTATTTTTATAAATATCTTAGCGTCTTATATTTTAATTTTAATAAGTAATAGCCCTTTTATTTACTTATCCGTAGTTATATAGTTAATAAAAAATAAGATATTATTAGTGTTTATCTCCTTAGGGGTTAAGGCTAGGGCTAATGAATTAAATTCTCCTAGGATTGATTGGCGTTATAGGTTAAGTATAGGTATTAGGTTATTCTTTAGGTTTAATATAATAGCTAGTAAGAAATATTATCTTACTATTATAGGTTCCTTAGAAGTATGGGGTGAGGTAATTTATAGATACGCTACTTTTAGTAGTGTTATGGCACTGACCTAATGTATACTGTTTTATACTGTCTTATACTATTTCCTATTATTAGCTAGCCTACTACTAGCGACTTAGCGGCCAGCCCTACTATTTATATATAATACCCCCTTTCCACCTTCTTCCCCTCTTTATACTATAACGTAGTTATTTAGTCTACTTTATTATAGCACTGTAATAGTTTATAGTATCTTTAATTTGCGCCCTATCGCGATTACTAATTCCTTATACCCTAGCTAATTAACCTTTACCCTAGAGTAATCGCGACCTATATACGCCTCTACTAAAACTAATACATCCCTAGCATAGTCTTAGAATAATCCTTAGTTTTTACCTAGCGCCTAAATAGGCAATACTAACGACGCCAAAATGGCTAAAACCTAGAACCCCCGCGATATTTTTGTAGACCTCTTTATAGAGATATACCCTAATATCGTGTGGATAATCCGCCGCTCCCTACTATACCCTAAGACCTTTAAGCCTAATAAAGCTTACCTTACCCTTATTAACTATACTAACGAGTTTCTTAACAATATTAAAGTAGGACTATAATATATATATAATATAAATACCGCCAATAAAAAAGCTAATAAAAACCTTAGTGCCCTTATTACTTTCTAAATAGGAACTATTAACTCCTAGGCAGAGACTATTACCATTCTAAAATAATTAACCCCTATAATAACGGTAGTAACCTAGTAGAAAAAACGGAGATCTAAAGACCCGCTAATATTTAGCGGAAAAGGTACCCTACTAGAATAATAAGCTAATTTTAAAACCTAGCATATTAAGATTAAGGGAGTCTTTAACCGGAACTAGGACTACTTTAATATAATTTAATCCTAGATCCTTTATATCTTAGATATACTAGAGGATAAGGGCTCGATGAAATCGGCCTCTGCACCTCTACGCGGTGGAGCCCAGGAACCTGGCAGCTACTATTGATGTTCCATTTGGATCGTGTTAATAGACTACCAGAGCAAACGCAGAGACGTGTGTACGGCTGCGCAGCGCCTGCGCAGCGACGTAGTGGTAGTGGTATGAAATTTTTTTACTGGGGGGTGAGCCCCAGTAAAAAGGTTGAACATAGCTACTACGTCTATTATACACGTTCGGTCATTCGAATTAACAAGCAATCATCCCTCTAGCGTACCCCCTCCCTCCTACGAATACTACATACACCGTATAGCAACTACATACATACGCAAACAATCCGCGCCCTAAGTGTAGCAGAAGCCCCCCATTTTAACATTACCTGGTAACCTGGGTATCTAGTTATAGGGACTGGTCACCCCTATTAAATACTAGAGCGTCCTCCTATACCTCACGAATAGGTATAAGGGCCTGGGGTTAGGACCTAGGGCAAAAGCGATACCAAGTTATATACACCCCGTTGTAGAAACCTTTTAATAAAGGAATGGATAAGAGACCTTAGCATGCAGGCCCAGGCGGAGCGTAAGCGTTATTATTATCAGGAGATATTTATAGGAGACTTGGAAAAGGAGCTAGGGATAGGCACATAACTTTATATAGGCAATATATAGATATGGCAAAAATGGTTTAAATGGCAGATAAGGGCAAGATAGGCATTTTAGACACTCCCGCGTAAGGGGAGTCTCAAAGCAGCAACCTGATGGTGTTTTTCTCCTCCCGTTAATGTAGTACGGATGCTATCTGGAAGTATTACCTCTCACGTTTCCCTTGGAGGTTTTTTGTTCACCTAAAAATGGGTTTTCTCAGTGTAATATGAGCTTTTCCCATAGGAATTAGTCTGCGTGGACCCATTAGGGGGACCGGGTCGGACGGTAAATTGAATCTACTACTACTACTAGAGGATAAGGCCTATAAGTTTATTAAATAGGGCCTAGAGCTTATATATAAGAACTTAAATAATACATCTATATAGAAATGGCCTACTAAGGAAAATATGCTTAAAGACCTTACTGCCTACTATAAGGTCCTTAATATAACCCAGGTCGTAAAGAACAAGCTTAACTATTTCCCCTAGGGCGAGCGTAATTACTAGTCCTAGAAGGGAGAGCTTAATAAGCTAATAGTCCGCGCCAAGAAGATAGATAAATAGAAGGTGGACCTATTTTAAAAGTTTATCTCTCTAAAGATAGAAGAGCTGGTACTTAAACTTACCTATAAAATTAATAATAGCGACTATATAGGTTAGAGTAAGTAAATAGATATATTTACTAAAAACCTCGCAAACTATATATACTAAACTAACCTTAAAAAGAACGCTAACTACCGCCTACCTACCTAAGCCCCTGCCCCTATATTAACCCTAACCCTAGTAGTAACTAGAAAACCTAGAAACCTTAATAAAATCTTAAATATAGAGTGTAAGCGCCGCGTTAATAATAAACTATACCTTACCTATAGCCTGCCTAGCCACTAAAAGGATGCCTATAACCCCGCTAAGATAGTAAACTTAGTCCTAATACTACCCTATTAAATAACGCGAACTAATAACCGCGGACGTAGTAACTATAGAGTTTATTATAGACACGGCAACCGCGGAGCCTATTATAGCTACAGCGGATAACCTCCCCCCTTTAACCCTACGGCTTAGTTACTTTAAACTATACCCTATATAGAAACCTAACCCGTTAACAACGCCTAGTACTAGTAACTTTGCGCTAGTAAATATAAACACAGCTATATCGTTAGTAAGGTATTGTCTTTTTATACCCTAACTAAAACTAAAACTAACACTGCTAGCTAGATAGATACTAAACCGCCCCACTAAGACAGCCCTATACCCTAGTCGTTAAAAGGTAAACCCTTAAACTAAGTCGCGTTTAAGGGTCTAAACTATATAAGGAGGAAGACGAGAAGATTAGGTCCCTATTACTAGATTAATTAATCCTTTTTATTAGTAAACTACTACTTAATCTTAGATTAGTAAATAGTAATAAGAAATTAATCCTTATTTAAACCCAACTCTCCTTATTACGTAATCTATACCCCTAAGTTTATATTAATATAGTAAGCCTAGTAGACTCTAGTAGTACTATAATAATATTTACTAACGCAGAGTCTATTATAAAAAAGTATAACATTATAACTAAGAAGCTGCTAGCACCTAGGCTACTACGCCTTATAAATAGTATCCTAACTTTACTTATTATAGACTACTTTACCGCCTAAATATTAATCGGCCTCTATACTAAAGCTATGCTCTTTTTTATTACTAAACTTTCGCCCACTACCCTAATTATCTTAGGTATGCCCTAGCTTTAGAAGCATAAGCCCTGTCCTAGCTTTAGGAAACTTAATATCCGCTTTAACTTAGACTACTACTCTAGGCACTACCTCCTATAGGGAATAACCGATGTTAGTAGGGACGCCCTATATAGATACTTAGCACTACTAAGCTTAGTGCCTAGGACTATATATAAGGCCCTAATAGTAAAAGACGTTCCTAATAAAGGGGAGTCTATATAGCTATAAAGAAACGAGATAGTAGAAGACTAGACTACCCTAGCACTTAAGACTAAAATAATAGGCTAGCTAGCCCTACTAAGACTAAGGAAGAAGGTCTACTTTACGCCGCTATTACTAAGAATCTAACCCTAACCTAGGCACTATTTAAACCCTAACCGCCTAGCCCAATACCTACTAACCGCCTAGCCCAATACCTAGAACTAAGCTATATACTATATACGCATACTACAGCTTATATTATAGTAAGGGCTAGCTATAAAACTACTAAGACCTAAATAATAAAAACCGCGCCACCGTAATACCTAGCCTTATACCTATCTCCTACGCATACTATATAGGGCCACCGTCTTATTTCCGCCCCCCTAGGCCGACTAAGCTATACTAGCCTAGCTATAGCACTAGAAAACTAGATACGTCTTAACCTAAACGATATTAAATGCACTTATACTATTAATTTTACCTAGTTCTATAAACAAAAAGACGTAAAGGTAATAAGGATTTATATAGCGGAGCTAGTAGAACTAGTTAAATAAGATAAGCACTAATAGCTGCTTAAAGAGCTACCTATAGGCCTAATAGAAGTACTAAACCTATTAAAAAGGTCTTTCCGCTAGCTAGTAGAAAGTAACTATATAATAAAGGAAGCCTATAAAGTGCTCTCCCCCTATTTTTACAACTTCCTTAAAATAAATCTAAAAACCAAACCCGAGCTTTTACATTAGAAGATAGTCAACACTAATATTAAAAAATTCCTAAAAGGTAAACCAGGATTAACCCACAAAGACATTCTATAACGCCTACTAAAGGAGTTTAGTAAATATATTAAGTACTTCCTCCCTAAAAATATAGATAAGCTACCCCCTTACCGACTATAGGACTATAAAATTAAGATTACCCCTAAAAACTAGGCCCCGTACTATAAAAATAGACCGCTTTTACCTACTAAACTTAGGTGTATAAAGAAGTGGATTAATAAGATACTAAATAAGGGTTTTATCCGCAAATTAACCTCACCAGCTACTATACCACTCCTCCTCGCTATTAAGCCTAGCGGTGGTATATAAATCTACTATAACTACTAAGGCCTAAACACAGTTACTATTAAGAATTAATACCTACTACTACTAATCCGTGAGATACTTAACGCACTTTATAGTGCTAAGTACTTTACTAAACTTAATATATTGCTGCGTTTAACCGGATCCGGATTATAAAGGGCTATAAACAGTATGGCCAACAGTCAGCGTTTAGCGAGCGAAGACGTCTTCCGCTGACTGACTGCAGCCAATCAAGCCGCTCGCTAGACGCTCGCTGGAAAAATATATACGCTAACTGCAAAGCTGTTAGCGCGCTTATCCTAATCGGGTAATTATATAGATCTAGTAGAGTTATAGAGTTATATTTTATATTTTTAGTAGTATATATAAATATTAGTGTTACCGAGTCTTAAATCTACCTTATTTAACCTTAGATAGTGTTTAAATATTATTAAATTTAATTAGTACGCTGTAGAGGCTTTAAAGAAGGATAGTAGTAGAGAGGTACTACGCGGACACCCTAATTAATACACGGACACTCCCTACTAATTAAGTTTAGTTCCTTCCTAATTAAGTTAGAATATTATGTAAATTTAAGTTGTCTGTATCTGCATTAGTAAGCGACTATCGCGCGTATACCTAAACATTACCTTGTATTTGCCTTACCTATGCCCACCATAGCGTCTAACTGTTAAGCGCCGCCACGGCCACCCGGCTGGCTCTGTTCGCATTAATATATTAACTTATTATAAGCGATCAGCATTTGGACAGAATACTAGGTATACTACGCGTGGGTGTAGGCGCGTGCGCGGGCATAGGCGGGCGTGCTCGCAAAGGCAGTTCGTAGACATTAAGCAGAGGTAGTAAAACCCAAATAAGTTCACGCGGCGCCTCATAGGGTACTACGTAATCAAGGCATTACAGCTAAAGATCTAGGGGTTCTTAACTTCTGCTAAAGGCTTTAAAATACTACTAAATTAGTCCTTTTTTACTATCTATGCAGCGAGCTGTCAGCGCGCTGCATAAATATACGCTGACTGACTGTTATAACTATGTACGCTAACTAACTGCTTACATCAGCAGCTCGCTGCCAGCAACGCTACCAGCGACGCTGCCTGTTGGCCACACTGGCCATAAATAGCTTATAGCATTTATTACCCAGTTCGGACTCTATAAGATACTAGTTATACTATTTAGCCTCTATAATATACCCGCTATATTCTAAAACTATATTAACCATATTCTATATAACGCCCTTAATAACTACTACACTGCCTACCTTAATAATATCCTTATCTT
>Ga0307515_10005679_pt1 | contig 25181 bp, 25 predicted proteins | sample 17_EM_MG_FD_194513 | JGI IMG/M metagenome (GOLD analysis project Ga0307515, IMG submission 194513) | Populus trichocarpa ectomycorrhiza microbial communities from riparian zone in the Pacific Northwest, United States - 17_EM | ecosystem: Host-associated > Plants > Roots > Unclassified | place... | reverse complement strand
AGAGCTTCGCGTAGAGCTTCGTGCAGAGCTTCGTGTAGAGGATTGGATTAGGAGTAATATTCTTAGAAGTTCTTTCTAAAAGGGGCTAGGAATAGTTAAATACCTATATACCAAAAAAAATCGATATCGGATTTTATTCGGATATTTTATCGGATTTTACGATATCGTAATCGTTTTAAAACGCATAATTTTTGGCCACACTGTGGGCGGTCACTCACGTGCGTGAACACGACTCTATTTATCCTTAAGATATTCTACGGAAGACGTAGCCAGGAAGCCTATTGCTCAATGTATACTAATGTAGCTTTGCATACATTTCAAGATCTGAAATAGACTCACTCGACCGCGTCAATGCCTAGGGCTGCGTAGAAAGCACACCATTCCGAAATATTCTCCGAGAAAAAGCTTCGCAACATTACCGATTCACGCTGTAACCTACGAGTATATCGGCATGGAATGATACATACCCTTGAGAAAGGTATGGGACATTCTAAATAAAGTCATCTTCGCTAAGAGTTCGATTGGGAACCAGGGTGTAGTTCTGGGATGATCGGGACGATAAGGCTTCATTTCCGAATCCCGATTAGCGACATAAAGCTGAGTTTCTTTATCAAATACGGATAGAACTGATGTCTATCGATTACCGATTTGAAGAAAGACCATCAAAACTGCAGAGTAGCTTTAAAATTCATTAGCATATTCTTTGCTTAGTCTTACGATTAGGAAAGGTACTTACGCGGCAGTAGCAGCCAGTACTTCAAATGGCTTCGCTACAGTTGCACTCGCAAGTAGGGAGGTGAATAGTAAGATAAATGCAGTAATTACCCCCAAACGTTTGGTATTATTCGTCATATATTGGAGAGTCCACATCGGCCCCAACAACAAGATACCAGAGAAGATGAGAACTGCAGTAACGAAGGCATCGAACTTTGCATTACTGTAGTATGACGTCGTAGGTGACTGGACCTGGTCCGTCCGCTGCTTCGCTCGAAACAAGCTACAGGTAAGCACCGAACGGAACTTCTCGAGCAGGAGGCGAAGCGGAGACTTGACCCGAGCCACGAGTGCTACTACATCACCCGCTTTCCGCGCAAACTCTTGTTCTTCTTTTACAATAGCGGTTGGGTGATTCCAGAACCATGCTTCAATGTTTTCGATTTGATATTTCTGCGCCGAACGCCAGGTCCTTATTTGTGAAAAAGATAACATGTACTCATCTGATGTACCTAATTAGTTTGATTCTTATGAGAACGGCGGCTGGTCTTACTGTATCGCTGAAGCATAGGAATCAGCTCATCCTGGATCTTCTCTCGATCCTTCTGCGGCTCGTAACGCAATGAGCTTGAATCGCCCAGATCATCAGGCCCCATCCGAGCATCTTCATCTATTCTCCGTAGCTCCTCTTCTTTTCTGGCGATACGGTCTTGCATGAGGAGCATAGCTCTGACGTTCAAATCGTTGAACCGTCGAAATATGAGGAAGTCTTCCGATGAGGCCATCCATTTCGAAAAGCCTGGATATCCTTCGAATTTCCAAGGTTTCTTGAGCTTTTCTTCTTCTGATACTATCCCAGTCATGCTGGTCCATCAGTAGAAGAGCGATTTGGTTTCTGCGGCGGTAAAGAAGGGCTGGGGATGTTTCGGAATGGTTGATAGGGAGTCGATAGGCTTCATGCTCCTAATAGGCAGATACATGTTTCGGATAAAGGAGTATGCGTGCGCAACATTACAACATCTCGAGTGGAAATTGGGAGAAAGTTTAAAAAAGAGTCGCAAGGCTCTCTCCACAGAGAAAAGCAAAGAAAAGTTATCACATGATGTGCGGGGCAGATCTTCAACTGCTGGGAGAGGCCGTTACGCCCGTTCCAGAAATATCATTTAAACTTACGAAACTATGAGTGATGGCTTCCCCATATCAGCAGAGCTCATCAGGCAACAGCAAGAATGAGCCGGGGCACCCCGAGGGGCTGCGAGGGATCCCATTCTCATCGGAGTCCTCCGCGTCCTCCGTGCAGCTCAGTGAGGACAATCTGAGGTCTCAACATGAAACTATTTCCAAAAGTCCGATAGAAAGATGGCTTCACGAGACCCCACGAGAGGGCCCTTGGTCCCTTTGTGTCTTTTGTACTGGAGGTATCGAACAACGAGGACAACGGCCTCCGACACCCTACCTTGCACCTCGACTAGCGGAACAGCCAATTTCTAGTGGAAATGGCGGAAGTGATAGTCCTCGTTGTACCAGATGCAACAGAACGGTATGTATCAAAGACATTTGTCGAGAGATGCTGACAACTGACGTACTCAAGCTTGCCCGATTGCCTGTGCCTAATGACCCTACATCATTTCGCTATGTGTGTCCTATCTATCCTATGAGCCCTAATGTGCGGCTCCTATAATGTAGGACCATGGCAAAATTTGGGGTTCAAGGGTCTCCTTATCATCGCTCTTGTATTACGCCTGTACCATTGGTCCTTCCCGCGACGTCCCAACCCTAGATTGAGATGGATACAGTATCGCTTCAAACGGATTCGCTCATCTGCATCGACAAACTACGATCAGGACATAAAGATTAGCCCCATTACTACAAGCCTATTGGCGCATGCTATGTCAGAACTCGTGAGGATCAATTGATGAGAATCTAGGCTATTTACGTAGGGGAGAGTGACCCCCTACGTAGAACCCCTGAACTAGGCCCCGTTCGGCTTTCGACATACTATTTGCACGGTATGATGGGTGGAGAAGCCATTCGTGTTCAGAATGAGCTCGGAACTAAGCCAGAAACATTTGAAATACGATGATAGACAGGCCGTTGATTCGAATGAGTTGGAATCTGGACACGAAGCGTTCGGTTTCAAGGTCGATACGAAATTTGGGTATCGGGGAGAAAAGCTTAATGTGTCCATTAAAAGATCTACAATTGCAGAAGTCTCGTAAGCAATAGTTAGTGAAATAATAGTTGGGTTGTAGGCTCCGCGAAGAGAAGTCCTAGCTCGCAGTGAGAGTAAAGGAGGGAGGGCTGTGAATCAAGGTAGACTGGTAGTAAGGTATAAAGGGGTGCTGTTAAATCGAAGCAATGCTCTCCCTCAAGGACTTTGGATCACAATATCCTGGTGAAGATGTTCTGGCATTTTTCCCACCCAGAGTAGCTCAGTTGCCGCCCGCTTTTCTGCGAGATGGTTTTTGATGTCCCCGGAGCACAAGCCAAAATTGCGCACATGAGAAAAATAGTCTGTGTTCTATTGAATATGCTTTGTGATGTGAACATGCATGTACGTGGGGAGTTGAACAAGTGGCTGCGCTCGCATTGAAGCTCATAGATATTCGTATCCTGAAGCAGGACCTGGAAATCATCATGGGGGTCTTTTTGGCTCGGACAAAGAGATTGACCTAAGGAAGTACGAAAGGGATAAGAATGAGGCGCACTTTGAAGTAATCCGGAACCTGCCAATGCATTCGAAAGAATGAGCGGGAAGAAGTAAATCAAGTGGAGATATGCATGGATTATGTAGCTGAAGACAGATAAGGAAACTGTAGTGGGCGATATATGGTATTGAGCAGATTGATCAGGAGGATATAAGCGATGGAGGGGGAGAAGTGAGCCTTTGAATACTAGGAATTACCCGTTTAGGAATCGACGATGAATTGCACGCCCACAATTGCTTCAGCTGCTGCGGTCATGCCAACGTGGCCCTTCCAAACTCAAAGACCATTCAATGCATGCATAAACAGTAGATCAACTGGTTCACGATAAAACCTGAATCAAGCCAGCCTTGACCGAGCAAGCCCTGCAGTCCCCAAAAACAAAACTCACCCGCCACACAACTGCGAACGTCCCGCCAATTAGGCCAAACCGCTGCACCCCCCCTGAAAAACCCGCGTCCCCGCGGAGACGAACCCGCCTTGGGAACCCGAACCAACATTTAGAGTTCGCAGCTTCCGATCGTCTGCGCTTGCTTTGGCTCTCTTCTGGCGCAGCGCGCCACTGTGAACCGGCTGCAGGACGGAGGGAAAATAATTTCTGCAGTGAAGACATGCTGCCAAAACGTGGACGGCTCGCGCACGGGCCCGGCTGCAGGGACAGCGCCGCCACGCCCGTGACGGCGCCTGCAGGTACGGTGCGGAAGGTTTAATCTATTCTTTGCTTCTTCTGCGGGACAGGGTGGGGAGCAGCAGCAGCAGTAGCAGGCGGTCACCTAGCTATTGCGGATAGCCTTTCGGGGGCGGAGAGTGAGGGTGTGCGGTGCAGAGTGCGGAGATGAAAGGGGGTTTGCGGTGATAGTGGAGAGGTTCTGGTAAAAGGTTAGCGAGATGGATGGTTTGAGAGCTTGCCGTGTTTTGGTTGGCAGAAGATCTGCGCGAGGCTGAGGACCGGTTGTCAGCAACTCAAGTTATGAAAGACCCTGGTTAGATCGGCAAGGTGAGGACGTCCGAGGCAGTCTTATTTAGGCCTGGAAGCTGTGACGATGTCTTGAAATCCCTCTAGTCTTATTGGAGTGATGGAGGGCATGGCGTTTGGGAGGGCATGGCGTTTGAGAGAGCAAGAAAGCGAGCAGGAATTCCGGGGTGGAAAGAATATCCGAATGCGCCACCTGACTATCAACCACTACATCCACTATGTCCACGTGCGAACGGATCCTTCGGAAGGTCATTACGTAGCCTGTCACGATGCGTATGCTAATCACCAAGATAGGAGAACTTTTGAGACCAGAAAAAGGCTCAGGCTTGTGAAAGCACTAGAAGCCATGGTATTATCTGCTCGCGATCAACTAATGTGTTACCTGGAACCTGGACTGGGCCGGCTAGGTGACCCTCAGTTCCCTCCAATAACGAGGGGTAAACCTCCGTGAAATGCAAGGTGGAGCCGTCGGGGCAGCCAACTATGTTACATATCTATCCCGCTTAATGAAAAAACGCCAGTCCCATTCCGAACCCTTGAAGGGTAATCATCACGATGGCCCATAGATAAAACGCCAAACAGATGCAAATATTGTATGATGCAGGCTGTAAAAGTCACAGACATGGACACAAGACGAGCTTGGTCGCGATCGTGATGTGCTCAACGTAAAAAAAAGACCCAGCCGAATGCAATGCAAACGCTTAAACGCAGCAGATCAAAAGTAAAGCTCGAGGTAGGTGGATGACGCCTTTTTCATTGGCACTAAAAGCCATAAACAGGGCGTGAAATGCACCAATAGTATCATACAGAGAACTAAGACATCTCAACCAGTAGTATGATTGAGTCCATTGGAATTCCAATGATGCGACAGAAATTTTTGTTGATTTTCGAAAACGACCCCTCAGGCTTGTGATAGGTCTTCTCACGTGATCGCTTAGCTGACAACCGCATGACTTCCAGCTAATTATCGGTGAAAATTGGGTTGCGGTAAGACTGGTAGCTGGTTGAACTGATTCGTCTCCGGCCATGCTTCATGATGCATGTACGGCAAAGGCCCCACTCGTCGCTCGTTAATTGGCCTTCCTAAAGGTTGATATTGCATCTGATCAAATGCAATATGTCGTGCTGGATTATGCATCGATGATGAAGGAGGCGGGACAAGCAAAGTGGTCACGCTTCGTACGGGCCGATATGGTGACTGTCTCTGAGAGAGGAAAAACGAAGGCGACAGTCGGTTTTGGTTCGAAGAGGGAAACGTTGCGCTGATAGGTGAAGAGCCAGCAGAACCTGTTGGGAAAGGGCTAACCTGCCTTGAACGATCTCCAGCCGTGGGTGTATTCGTGGCGGTGTGTGCTGGGGCAGATGTTGAGGGCAATGAGTATGGTTGGCTCCACTGTACTGGAGGCGGGTATACCATTGACATTGTTCTTGGTAGCTGGGGACCTCCAGCCAACTGAATAGGAACGTGGCTATTCTGTGGAGGGGGAATGGATAGGGTTGGAAGAGGAGGGAGTCGTGGCATGTTTCCAGATCCCTCAAGCCGCCTGTCATGAGGTGTTTGTAAAGAGGGAATCATAATGCCGCTGCTGTTAGGTGGCTGCGTGAATCCTTGAGCTTGTCTCTTTGGAGGGGGCTCTAAGGACTGGTCGTAGCTACGCTTTCTAGTGATGGGACCAAGTTCCGGGAGAGGTCCTATCGGTGACACAGCAGTTGAGTTGGCCTGGGGATGAAGCATGGGGGTATTGGAATACTGTGAACGATTCGGCGAGTAGTGTGTCATAACCGGAGGAGAGGTATGGAGAGAAGTTGGTGGAGACGGCAGAAGGGCAGGAGGGATTTGCAGAGAAGGCGTAGGTGGGCCGATCGGGCTTCGTGCTGATTCAGAAGGCATTCGAGATGCTCGGTCGAAGAACGTTCCAAATTTTCCAAGTGTGACATGCCATTCTTTCCACTCTTTCTGTGAGGTGAACAAGCTATATCTCATGTTGCTGAGAAATTCTACCTCCATGATATGCACTTCCAAAACCGAGATGCCCGATACCTCGGCCCACGTCTTATTCGTGTAGGTGTTGTCATCCAGGACTGCGGGCGAGGAAATTAGAATGTGAGTGGGATGGGTTTATGGAGGGCTTACATTTGTTTCCTAGCATCAAAGCCACTGTCAAAAGCCTGTACTCGCTGCCTGGCTTCCCTTTTACACTCGGGTTGATCTGCTTGAGCCTGTAGATGAACATGAGAGCAAGCAGAATGACATTTTGAGCCACCTGAGTTGTCGTCAAAATCGTGGCAACCCATTTTCTAAAGCCAGTGGTTGGTATAGCGTCTGGAACTAGAGGGCCGGTAGGGAAACGAGGGGAGCCTGGTTCCAGAACTTGCTTGAGCGTGGATGAGTTCTCAAACCAGAAAAGGCACGTAATCTGCAGATACATGGTTAGTAATCTCAAAATCAGCAAAAATACTGCCGAGGTGACAAACTTCTGCAGCAAGTTGTGGTAAGCCCTCCTGGGGAGTTAGGATCGTTGCTGGAGTTTTTAAGTTAGGAGCAATGATATTATTAGACGTTTTTCTTCGATGGGCCGATTCTTGGCTGGATCCTTGAGCACGCGATGAAGATGGACTTGGAGGAGCAATTATAGGCCTTGAGCCCACTTGACTAGGAACTTGATAATTCGGGCCATTCATATTTGGATATGAAGTTGCAGTTCCATTGTGCCCTCGACTGCTAGGAGCTACCTCTCCTCTCCTGGTCCCATACTGGTATAAAGATACAGACCCGACAGCTGAGCCAGGCATGTCCGTAGGGGGGTTAAGAGGTCTCCGGGGACCGGAGGCAGCGAATATGGGGTCTGCTCTTGAATTCGGTTTGGGCAGCGGCAGTCTTGTTTGTTCGTGCTTCGAAGTCGGCGGGTGAGGAAAGTAGTTGAAAGGTCGCTCGGAGGATATAGCGTGAGGCATTGGTTGGGGTAGTTGTAGTTCGAGCATGTGGGCTGTCTTGGTGGAGGGTTTGGGAGGAAGGTTGGCGTGGGTGTCAGAGTGTTGATATTGACGGTCTGGCAGAGAGTATTAAAGGCGAGCCGGCGTCTGAGTGGCTGCTGAGGGGAGATTGGTTCCGGTTGACTTCACGGCATTGCCAGAATGGGTGAAATGCAAACAGGGCGAAGCAGTCCAGCAGCGTGTTGCGGTGCCCGATATATGAAGCAAGGAGGCCTTCAATGAATGAAGGTATGCTAGCAAATATGTCGATTGTCCAAGTGCAACGCTGACACCAGGGAGGAAGGCTGTGGTGATAGAGCAAGTGAGGAAGTCCAAGGCGGGAGGCAAGCAGGATAAAGAAGTGAAGCCGTCAAAGGTTAGCATAGGCAGTCGCAAGGTTTGAGGCGGTTCGCTTTCCGTATTTGGGGCCGTTGGGTTTTGATAAAACATTATTCACGACTCCGTGGACTGTGTCTATGAGCTCGGAAGGTTCCAGGCATTGGCACAGCGCCCCAAGAGGCTGATCCAAAATGAGAAGCAGGTTCTGACATCAACCGCGCCTTGACGCCGGTGGGGTGGTATGCAAGCTACAAGGGCCGAAGAGGAAAGGGACCGCCCACTAACGGGTTAATTATGGGACGAGCAGGACGAGCAGGACAAGCATAGGCGGGCGTTGCAAGCAGAGACGCCGCATTCCGTGGGATTCGCTACTAAAGCCCTCTGGAGCCCGCCAGGATAGGACATGGTGGTCATGGTGGTGTTGGCGCAGGACGGTCGTCTGAACGCGCACACTCTTTTCGCTTCGCGTCAGGGAATTAATGAAATGACTGGCACCGCTGCGGTCCATCACATCAGCTCTATCAGCTCCAGCATCTGACCCAGAGCTATGCCCGATGCTGCCCTAGCATGCGCCCGCAAAAGATCTCCAGTCCTTGCCAGCAACGTCTGCCGCGCCTGCTGATTGGCCGCGAGCACGGCCTTTTTGGAGGGCAATGCCGCGCTGGGTTGAGCGGGCTTGCCTGGCTGCGTGCTGCTAGAAACCTTGGGCGGCCCACACGGCTGTTGAGCGCGCTTTCAAGGTCCCTTACGCAGACGGGCTGCTGCACAAAGGCGGAGCGTGAGGGCAACCTAGGAGCAAGCAGGACCAGACACTCTCCACCGCTGCTGCCACCGCTCGCCATCGCTGCCACGAATCCCGCGATGCCGGACCAGCCTGCTTTGGAGTCTCTAGGCTGGATCGAGCATCTAAGTTTCTGCTACCGCCGCAGAGACTTGACAGCGCTGCGCAACACAGCACCAGTACTGGCAGGCCGGCCGGCGGAGAGGCAAAGCACAGGAAAGCAAGCACGGGAGAGAGGCACGAGCATCGTCAATCCATCACTCATCGAATCATCAAATCATCAGATGGTCTGGAATGGAATTTGAGAGTGCATCATTCCGCTCATGCCGTGTCTGATTTGCCTGGTTCGACTGCGTAGGGACGCTGCCTTCCCTGCGACTTGCTGAGGAGGACACACCCCCAAAGCCTGCACGCAAGCACGCAAGCAAGCACGCTGTGCTTCCAGCTGTTTCGCCCTCGCCCGCAACCTGAAAATCAATACGAACAAGCCGCCGTGGCTCGCTGGCCTAATTGCTGTCTTACCTTAAGTCATCTATTCCCGAGCCAAAACCCTGTCCAACGCCGCTCACCATGCTGATCGAAAGAATCCTCTTGCAAATTATTTGCATCCTGTGAGGCCTCCCTCCGCCGGCCACCGGCGAATCAGCGGCGCGCATGGATCGGAGCTAGAGCCGGCACGGCGAGAGGCCAGATTTTTACAGTTCCAAGTTGAGGCAATCTGCACCGCAGGACCGCCTACTTGCACCCCTGCGAAACACGTATCGATACCCGCGCCCTCACTCAGTTCCGTGGCCGGCCCCGAGCTTGTCCTGCCTGAGCTAGCCATCCGCGGGCTTTTTTGTTTCCACTGCTAGTCTACAACCAGGCGCTCCTCATGATTACGGCGGGTGGACGACAATTTGCTCTGACACCAGGCGGGGGGGGGGCGTAGAATGCAACCGAGCAACCAACTCGCGAAGCCTCTTCCCGCGGTTCGCAAATCACTCCTCCAACAAGCAGGTATTGCTTTTCGGGTCGCCATTCACCTTGGCGCTTCTCCAGATCGTGTGGGCATTTGTGTGGCATGGCAAGATACTCGTACCGGATCCCCCGGTTCAGGAGAAGAAGCACTAAAGTGCTATCCATTGATAAAATACGCCTATGATAATGCATTTCTCGAAGCTGGAGGCGCAACACAATGAGACGCAACGGCCAACGAGCGACCCCTCCAGTGCCGCCCTTTAGTGGATCATGATGCAAAGCAGTTCTATGCTTCGCTTGATCGGTGATTCGCTGGTTATTGCTCATTGGACGGATTGGTCAGTTCTGCCTGGACCGCAATGCGACCGCCGACGCCAACGGCGGGCGTTGTTTGGCTGGTGGAGGTATGGTGTTGGTGAGTCTGCTCCCAGCCAGAAAAAAAAGTACAGTCCCGTTGAGGGGCATAACAACAGGGCATGCACAACCACCAAACGGGTGTTTGAAAGAGGCTGGCGTTGGTGTTGGGTGGGCAGATGGCGGGCTGAAGGGGGGAAGCCTGCTCGGGCGTGATACGATCACCATGGTAGGATTGCGGCAATGATGCATTCGGCAGCTGGCTCATCATGTCCTTGGCGGGCTCGTAAATGGAGTGAATCCAGAATCCATGATACACCGCGAGTTCCGAGAAACCGATAATAGAGTGGAGATCGTGTGAGTGGCTTCGGTCGGTGAGGGATGGGGCAAGTCATACGGGTAGCACTATGGCTAGGTTTATTCCCACACGCGCAAAGTTATTTATTTGAGGTGGCCACGCCAGACGACGACGCGCTCATGCGTTGAGGGTAAGACGAGCTAGGTGAGATCGGGAAGTATTATTAGTTGCCCACGGCTCGGCGCCTGAGACGTACCGCGCCTTGGAACGGAGACGCTCAATGGCTCTGTGGCTCGATGGGCTCTCTGTCGACTTGTCATGATTATCGACGTGATTATTTCGGCTGCCTCGTCGCGACAAGGAATTGAAGCGCATGCCGAGCCTAACATAAGATTCCCAGCAGACTCCTAGTGCGTTTCTTCCTCATGCGACAGCCATTTCCGACCACTTCGTGCCCGCCCTAGACCGTCAGAGGCGTGGAAAAACCTTGCTGACTGGCTGCCACTGCTTTGCGTGCTGATCGATGGCCGTGAAAAGTCCGCGCGTAGAAGGCTTCAAACTTCTAGCCCCAGTAGCCCTAGCGGTAGCCCAAGTAGTAGCCCCAGGTTGCCCCCTTCGACATTTGCATCTCTGCACAAAGCTTCATCTCACCGATTTGCTCCGATAACAACGCCTCAAAAAGTGGAGTCTGGAGATGTCACTTTCTCTAGTTTTCCCGTAGTCTTGCGAGCAGCTGGCAGCGGGCATTAGTCAGGCCAGCGGCCAGCAACCATAGCTAAGCCGCTGCAGCTTACACATATGCCACGACTTCTGCCCCCTCCCCCGGCCGCTGTGTGTGTTTTGGAGAGCATCGAGCGTCAAGCGTCAAGTGTTAAGCGTCAAGGCTTTGAACACGGCCACCGACCGCCCTGCCTGCTCCCCCATGTCCGCTTCCGTAAAGTTATGAGTGTGGCGAGCCCGCTGCACTCGTCGCGCTGAGAGGCGCCAGACTTCATGCAGTAAGGCACTTCGGCCTGGTAGTGCACTTCAACACCTTGACGCCACTCATCGCAGAAATTATCCATTCAGCCATGGAACGACCCGAGTCCAAGGCAATCATCACCGGTCTGACTCTCACTAACACTGATGGCTTTTCGCTGATAACTTCGTACTGCAATTGTGTCATTTGCATGCAACCACTTGTAGCAGCACTTTCTTTGTGTTGTACATCTGATTGTGTCACGGGCGAGCTGCCTCAACTAACTGGCAGATCTGGCTGCATACGAAACACGCTCAGCTCACATCACCGCCGGTCTCTCCCTACGGATCGTGGGATCAAATAGCAATAGTGGCATCTGAATCCCCCGAAGGCAGTCTGGAGTCGCCGTCGCCCGCACCGATGTGCAGCTGACCCAACAGAGCAGAAGCGCTGGCCCTAATGCTGGGCTGCTGGACTGCTGGACTGCTGTGGACTTCCCTGACCTGTCACCAATTCGGAGTCTACTTCCATGTGCATCTTGCGGAGCTCGCCACGCGTTTTAGTATTGATCATTACTCGTTGCTTATGGTAGTTCGGACGATACAGGCATGTGAGTGGTTCGTAGTGCTATTGACCAGCCTTGTTGGTGTGACCACCAGGTAGCGGTGTTCCAAGTTTCGATAGCCATCGCAGGTACATTGCAGCAGGCCTCGACCTGCCTCGACCACTTATCAGCCTGCGAAATGCGCTGGCCCCGTTCCAATAAAAGCGCACATTATTATTATTTGGGTCAGGCTCTGCTATGGTGACTGAATCATGTGCTACCTTAATTAGTCTCTAGCACACTGGTGACAGACTGGCGAAACGCCTCCGCAAATTCCCACGCCTCCTCCTTTCACCTCCCCGATGCGGCAACGATTAGGCCTTCGACTATTCATATCTCATGATTTTCATCGTCGATTTTCATCTCCCTTCGCGAAGGTCAAATCACGGAGCGCCGAAGACCTTGCTGGGGTGGCCTTTAGCATGATTGGGGTCCTCCGCACCTCCACCCTGGGTCGGCTAGATCGTTCGGCGTTGTCTCCGTCGACTATCAATTTTCAGCCCTGACGCGACGCCAAATGCACGGAATTACCTACATCAGTACAACCACCAAAACCGTTGTGAATGATCCTTGTTGGCTGAATTACCCTCGGCTCTTCCACCGTTGGCCGGGATGGATATTTAGTCATGTTATTGGGGAGCTGTGCCGCCTTCCATCTCTCCTGAAGGGCAGGCAGCAGAAAGTAGGATGCCGCGACAAACTGCAATATCGAGTCTAGAGTTGCGCGAAATGTTTTCACTGGCTCGCATCTACAAGGCTGTAACCCATAAAAACATTTCAGCCCGACATTGAATAGCCCTCGGGCCAGTGCTTATACACATGTCATCCGTGGGCAGGTAGGTTGAACATCTCGATCATTTTTCGTTGTCTTGATTCTCTCGATGATGCTGGTTGGGCAACGCCGCTCAACGCCTTGTGCCCCTATTCCAAGATTTACCGCAAGCCGTATCACTCTGTCGCGGCCTGTACCCCTGCCAGCCTTGGTTCTTCTCAGTCAGCTCTGATCCGGGGCACAACGAAATCGTTTTCCGTCTTACGTCGGGCATGCCCGTCAAACAAGTTTCTGCGAATCCGCGTAAAGCGCAATGAGTTACAAAAAAATTTACACTTTGACTGCATCCGAGACAGGAAAAACGTTAGGCTAGCTAGCTGATCTACATACATGCGGAGCCTGACTCCATATTATCACCGTTTTGCAACTTCGCTTCTAACTTGTCTCGGAAAAGAGTTACACGAGGATTGAAGCGACCGTGTCTGACAGAAACCACGCCTGTCCGAGAACATGACTCTGCAGACATGGTCCTCTACGCGGGTCCGTACTATATCGATCATCTACCATACCTCATACGTATGCACCGACCACTGGGCCAGCCAGATGCAAATCAGCGCATAGTACCTCAGTCAGCGTTACCGAGTGCTACAATGTCTTGACGCCCCTGAAATTGTCCCTAGATTCCCAAATGTACACGAGTCCACCCTACAATGCGATGGAATGTAGCCGGTGACCTTACTCGCCCAAATTTGTTCAGTGCGATGTCCGATGGATCTGTGTAACGCTGCAAGGAGCGATGGCGTGGGGTCGAGCCCTTCGTATATCTCGGCTGCACTTTCATCTTTCTGGCGAGAACTAATATTCCAGCATCATCCTAAATTGCAACCACAATAACTCATCCTGAGGATAGTTGTGAACGTAAGGAGTATCACTCCACAATCACCTGATTTCAGAAACCCTGGAGTCTCATGTGCTGAAATTACCATAATTTATCCCGGCAATGCCTCCAACATCCAGGAGGCCTTTCGGTCTAGCATTCTGATCCTCCTGAAGTCCTCGAATAACTCGAAATTATGTCTTTACCATGTCCGACCATAGCCAGGTAACTGAGGGGCTTGGGGGACGCTGAAGCAAGGTTGAGTTGAACGTCCCGCAAAATTCACGGATAAAACCAAATGGATATTGAATCTTTGTGGTCAGGATGTATGCCCCACACCAACTAAGCAAAACTCAAACCCACGGCAGTGCAGCTCAATACCGTAGCACAGCAAACAAAGGCTCGCACACTCAAAGATTCTTTGTTGGACGAATGTCCAGCCCAACCCTCTCATATCATACACAACATATTCTCGCTTTCCAATTATGAAAGCGATTTTAGTCCAAAAATAATGTACATTTTCCCAGCACGTTATTTTCTCTCATCACCAGATCCTGTTCTCCGCCTTCGCCGCACTCGCCTTCTTATTCACATCCTTCTTCTTCGACCCCGGCGCCCCTGGCACCTTGAAGAACAAGCTCGGGCTCTCGCCCTTACCCAGCAGATGGCTTAGATACCCTCGATGTGCCGGGTCCCTATAGTACTCTATATCCTTCCTACTAGTCGGATCGGGAAGCCTATACGGATACTTCTTCGCCTCCAGCGGCGCAGCCTCCGCGGTCTCAGTCGCCGGGGCATCGAGCGATGGAATGGTAGTCTGCAGCGAGACGACGGGATCGACTAAGCCGCGCAGCACGCGCTTGATCGAGGCCGGGGTGTAGAAGCGCGTGGTGACGGAGCCGCCGGCACTTTCGACGGCGGCGATGGCGGAGGCGGAGGCGCGTGAGACAATGACGTTGACGGGCGTCTTTAGCTGCTCCGAGCCCTATAGTTGAGAATCGAATATCAGCATTAGCAACAAATATCGTCATTAGTCAGGCAATGCTGACGATTTCCCCCCGGGGAGGGGGGGCGGTGCAGGTCGTGGCTGTGCAGCGTGCAGCGTGCGACGTGCAAGTGGAGGGAAGAGGGCCACGCACCCGAGCAAGTAATTTCACACCGTCTTTGACGCCGTGCAGGCAGCGGGAGTCGTTGAGCTCCTTCATTGTAATAGGTTTGGAGGGGTCGAGTCTGCCTTGGTCGATCCAGTCTTGCAGCCGGTCAACGTTGAGGGGGGACATGTTGACTGAGAAACTGTGCCAATTGCAATTAGCATGCCGTCCCATGACTCCCAATTCCAAATAGCCTCCCAAATCCTCCTGTCCTTGTAATATTCCTTTGGGGTGTGATGGCCGGTGGGAGATGTACGTACTGGTTTAGAAACCCATGCGGCCCCTTCGTGATCTCTTCCTTCGTCTGCCCGCCATTGAAGCCCGCCGGCACCTTCCCATGCTGCTTCTGCCCCTTGTGTCCACGGCCTGATGTCTTGCCTTTGCCAGATGCCGGCCCACGACCCCGCCGAATCTTCTTGCTATACGCGCCTGGGTTGTCGGAGAGCGATGAGAGGATGGACGCCGCCCGCTGCTGGTGGGCAGGGAGTAGGAACGGCGCGAGTAAGGGGATGAAGGAGGGTGAGTTGGAGGAGAGCAGCGCACTGCAGGTTTGCAGCAGCTGGAGGCGCGGCGGCATCGTGTGCGTTGGGATTTTCTGCCCAGATGCTGCTGGGATGCGTTGTGGTGAGGTGTGCATTGGAGAAAATCTCGGTCACGTGCTACGGATGGTAAGGCTTGGCGAGTCGAGGTCGAATGTGGCGACAAGTCAGATAAGTCGACGCTCAGTCGGTATCACAGCATTCATCCCATGCATTTCTTGCAGTACAAGTCTTGCTAACTTGCATGAAGATGGCTTACATCACGTGGAACTGCCTACCTCCTGCAATTTTCCTAGCTGCGGTTTCAAGCACGGTTCTGGTTAAGCAGTTTTCTTGTGGTACGAAATTCAATATAATAAGGCTACTAAATACGCTGCTTGTCCTAGTCACCCAAACAGCGTTTGCCGTAGTCACCCAATTTCTGCTTGCATAGATCTGCGGCCGCACAGTATGATCGATCACATCAAAGCAGCCATGAAACAAACAAAATCAGTCTTCCGACAGGAAGTACATCTGGATAACAAGCCTCCTCCCAGCCGCGCCAATGAGTAACTGTCAATCCAGAAACAGCAGCAGGAAAAGCAGGGACAAGATGCGAGTTGTATACCGAATCCCGAAAGCAGTACGTGATTTGAACACCGCGTTGTCCGCCTGATCTACTGCGCTGTCGTTTGCAGGATCTTGCACCTACTGGCTTGCATATCGGAGTCTCCGACGCTCGTCTATCCAATTGCTTTGCTCATGGCATGCAGAATATTAAGCAGGGTCCTCGCATTGCGGAATGTCATCCAACGTGCTTGCTGCGGCATTGTAGATGAGAGGAACAAAGTCAGGGGCGCTGTGTCGGCTGCGAGCGGCTGCTACTTTCTAAGATCAATAGTCTGGTACAAGTATGCTCTTGTGGGGTTCAGGATAGTGTTGCAGCAGCGCGCAGAGATTTTGATGGACGGTGTAACACCGAAGATTGGCTTCAATTGTGGAATGTGACTCGGTGGGCGGAGGACTTGAGTGACTACCACGTGAATTCATTATATGCCTCTTGGCTAACAGCAATGTAACTCATTGCGCCAGTCTAGGTCCGAAGCTTCCACTAGAAGTTAATGGTGTTAGAGCGACCACGGTGCCGCGTTCTCTAAGTTCTTTTAGCACATACAGAGGTATTCAGGAACCCTCTCACGTTACAGTGTCCGATATTTTTCATGAATCCAAAAATGGCACAGTGTGCTTATCCAGGCGGTAGGGAAATGCTAAAGAGTCTCTTCTCGCTTCGAATCTTCTTCTAACTCTTCAGTAGAACCATACTCGCTAGATTCACTACTTGGAAAGCCATAGGCGCTTGCGTAGATACATCGAAATTCTACACCCATTCGAGCAAGGCCGGTTGCAGATGGTCGAATTTCTGTAAGTCTGGCAGTTTACGTATCTTAATGGTGACAGTCTTAAGCCTTGGCAAGGGGTAATCGTGAGTATCGGCCATTTCAAGTAGCTTTGGTATGATCAAAAGGGCAATGAATTATCGTGAGAGTTTCTAATGAAGAAGGGAGGATATCAAGAAGCCTACTCTCGATGAGGTGGTCAGGGTAATCTCTGACTTGTTCATTACCAGTCAAAGAGTATTCTTCCACTTTCAGTGATTTTAGCGCTGCAAAGTCGTGAAAAGAGTGCCAGAATTATCTTTCCGAATGAGTTTCGGGAGTAAACATCACTGAGACCACCGCGAGGTGCTCCAGGCACAATTCATATGGAGTCAAAACCTCGAACAAGTCGCCAGGGCTGTAAACTGAAACCTCAAAGTATTCTGTGAAGGCAGATGTGAACGAGGTAAGGCGTTTGCATGACCGGATGAAGTTCCAGAGTCCCGACAGGCTGAAGGCACAATCCAGGAGTTTGATGGTTGTAATCGATGAAGAGCCCATCGGGCATGTCCACCCTTGAAGATGGTACAAGTCTTCACCAACAACCCGCTCAGCTTCAAAAATTAGGAAGGATGGCAAATGGAAAAATGCAGATACTCTTGCTAAGGAAGCCATGCAAGCGTCTTCATCGTAATTAACGCGAAATCTCTTGAGTTTTAACAGTCGTCCGTGGGGCCATGATGCGGGACTCTGAACCATTTTCCTTGGAAATACCCATGAGGAATCAGGGCGCTGACCTAGGACCAACTGGAGTTCTTCTAGCTTTGAGAGATGAACTAGGAGAAGGCTAACTTCGGCGTCTTTTATACCAAGTTCCAGACACCTTGACCAAACCTCCGGGCCAAAGAAAGATCACTCGCCTCCAGGAATTTCAAGTTCTAGTCCTTGCGAGCAATCCAGAAATAGCTTCAAATCTTCAGGGGAAGGAGGACCGGCTAAAGTGAATGATAAAAATCAAGGGACTTAACATCGAGCCGAGTCTGCCATAATCCCAGATCGACCTTTTTTCACCAAGCTGGCGAGCCTGGAATTCTTAAGAATGAGCCATAGGAAACTCCGGAGAGACAGGCCATCGGGAAGAGCGTTCGTTTCTTCACTTTCTCTATTCTTGTAAGTATGGTAGAGAGAGGCTGTGCTGATTCCGTTGAAGGTTATGTAGAGTAGAATGATTTTTGATATAAGAAACGATGTGCAGAATGAGTTCGTTTGGCAGATCGTAGATGCGCGCCATGTCCGTTGCATAGGAGTTTCGAAGAGGATGATGCGAAGTAGCGCCTTGTATGAGGTCTTGGCAGAAACCCCACAGCCGAAAATGACTCGTAAAGATACCCCCATTTCGTCTTTGGGGGCCCGCGAGTACGTCATTTTCCTCCACCTTACAACTCACTCTACATTCGTCATTTTCTGCTGCACCTATTGTACCTCTACACATCAAATCTATACTTAGGAAGAAAACTACTGTAGAACTCCTCAATTATGCATCAGATGCGCTCTAGTGTATATACTTATGGAGTCAACTTTGCCTTCAGATTACCTTGTTTCTCCCTTACCCCTATGCACTCGTCTTCTTCATCGGCTCCCCATTCGGTCTCCTACCAAGTTCAGTATCCCCTCCATCCTTATCCATAAATAACCAGACTCCAGCCGCAGTCAAAAACTTCAACCCCGCACCTATCCACATTTGCCCATAGATATTCAACCCCCTCTTCATCATCCAGGCACTCGAGATTGCGCCCGTCAGGACGAGAAAAACGGATGCGATTCGCCGATCCCTCTTCGGATTCCAGTGAAATGAAAACAACTTCGGGTCGCCTACAAGATCCGCGTACGTACTGGTCAACACGTTCGCAGGCAATTCGTTGAACCCTAGGATCCGGCTTGTTGCAATCTGCATCCCAAAATGGAACGCGAGTGGCGGGAGCGCTGTCACAATGCGAATGTTTCCGAGCTCTTGGCCACCGCCATTACGGTCTTCGGGGACTAGACCGGCGGTGGTTAGAGCCGCGGCAACAGCGATGAGTGCGGCCTGGATGCAGAAGGAGAGCATGACGAAGAGACGGCTGAGAGACCCAGACCACCGAGATATAACGAAAGTAAGATAAGCTCCGAGGAGGAAGGATCCAAGCGAAGTAAGCGTTGTTGCAGTCGCATGATGTTGGGTTTCTGGGAGTGAGGCAGTAGAGAGGGCAAGGAGAACGGTGTTGCCTATGATGTGAGATCTTTGGTGAGTAAGATGTATTTGATATTGGTAATTTTTAATTATTTTTTGGAATGTTCTTGCACCATTTGATTATGAATTTGGACCATGGGGCTCCATGAAGCTTAGAGATCTAAAGATAGTATTGTAAGGCGGAGGAAGTCTACGTACCAGTCTGCATGCCCACAAAAACACCCCAATTATTGAAGCTCACACTATCCAGCAAGCCAGAAGTAAAACAGCATACGAACAGAGGTATATCGCCATGGCGCTGATCAACAGTCTGCGACAAATACCGTCTTGAAAAAATTCTCATGGTAGAAATTACGAAAATTGACGTAAACTGGAAAGATCGAATCGCTTGGGTGGGAAAACAGAGGAGGAGTTGAGTAGCGACTTGAAAAAAATTTGGTACTGACAGCAGCAATAGAAAAGAAAGAAGAAATTTCGAAACCAGGATTTGAACATTTCGGCGTCTTCGAGATAAAGATTTGGTCTGGACGGGAGGCGTTGATCAGCATGAGTCATGCGCGAACCGACATCTCCGGAACCCATGATCAAAAAAGTCTTGCCACAAAAATGTTCTGAACATATTCAAGAATACTGCATACCAGAATTCTCCAGTCTGAGAATAATGCTTATGGCATTAATTGTTAAATATCTATTTTGATCTCAATTATTCTATTGTGATTGATATACGAGTATAACTGCTCCGTCGTCTTTGGTAAGCGTTCTACTACTGTATTATGTTTTTCTATATGTATCTATACTAATCCGGGTATACCACGATACAAGAGATATGGTTTTCCTAGTTTAAAATGAGACTAGTGTAAGTACTAAAATACACGATACTTTCGACGTCCTGCCACTACTGCAGAATAAGTCTAATTTCGCTATGCACAGAGGAAAGCCGAGAGATAGAATGCTCTTCAAACAGCAGGAGGTTTTCGGTCTAGCCGATTAGTCAGCCGTCCACTACAGAATGGCGTACTAATAGCACTCGGAATACGTTCTGTATTCCAGGAATATTATAGCATCCGCCTCTTGCAAACACGACGTACAAATAACGTCTCAAAGTGCAGCCTCCACCTGAGAAGTATGAGACCTTTTGGAGATTTCAGTTAGAAACAAGACCCGGAGCGAACCATGAACATCTCATGATCGTAATTTCCCGCTTGCTTTCACGATAACGGCTATCCCAGGCCTTCTCAAGGTGCCGATGCTCTAGACCATCCGCTTTCCTCAGCCACGATATCGAACGACTAGCGAGCGGTATTCGGGCTATTATTACCAGAGAATGCTACCATCATCCACTTACATTAAGCCTAGATGGTGGAAAGAGGCTATCGTTTACCAAGTCTGAAAGGGCCCTTTTGACCTCAGGGTGAAGGATGGCGCAGTTACTTACAAGCCATGGATCTATCCTGCCTCTTTCCAAAACCCCAACGGCGACGGCTGGGGTGATATTCTTGGAATCACCTCCAGACTAGACTATCTCGAGTACCTGGGAAGTGAGTGACTCGCTAATATCAACACTAAAGTGTCGCTATATCTGATTAAATATAGTTGACGTAGTATGGCTTTCTCCAAGTAAGAATACCATTTCTCGTGAAAGGAAGAGACAGCAACCGCAAAATGTATACAAGAGTCCTATGAAGGATATGGGATACGACATTTCTGATTACGAGGATATTCACCCCAAATATAGGACTCCTGCGGATGTCGACAAGCTTATCAATGAGCTGAAGAATAGGAAGATGAAGCTTATAATGGACTTTATGGTCAATCACACCTCGAATCAGGTTAGCTACTATGCCGCACCCAATCAAAGTAGAACTCCTTCTAAATGTAAATTTTTTTTGACTCTTTTTTAGCGTACGTGGTTCCTTGAATCACGCTCTTCCACCACCAACAAGAAGCGCGACTGGTATATCTGGAAGAAGCCAAAGCTCACCAATTGCAAACGCCAACCGCCCAATAACTGGGCCCAAATTTTAGGGGAACAAATTCTGCGTGGGTCTACGACGAAAAGACTGAAGAGTACTGCCTCGACCTCTTCTCACCTGAGCAGCCGGATTTGAACTGGGAGAACCCTGACGTTCGAGAAGCATTTTATGAGACGATGCGGTTTTGGATGCATCGCGGGCATTAGACTTTCGGATGGACATTATCGAGTTGATATCGAAAGTGCAGGAGTTCCCTGATGCGGAAATCGATGACCCGAGCCGAGTATATCAGTCCAGCAACAAGTATTTTGCTGATGGGCCCCGCCTCCATGAGTTTCTGAGAGGTATGCGCAAAGAAGTAGTAGACAAGTACGGTACTATTACGGTTGGAGAAATGCCGTATGTGTATGGTGAGGACCAAATTCCCCGCGTCGTCCACCTGGAGACTGGTTCCCCGAATACGATCTTCACATTCGAGCACACGGAAGTCGACTCAATCCCTGGAGAATCGGAATGGAGCCTACATAAATGGAAAATTCAGGAAGTGAAGCGGATTACGAACAGACTCCAACGCCTGATGATCGAAAAGGATGATTGGAGTTCTACCTCCTGCGAAACTACGATAACGAGCAGCCGTTCTCAGAAATACGAAGCTTTTGATTTCATAGCTGTTTGATATATAGGCTTATTCTTTGGAATTGAGTCACTCAATATGAGGTAACCAGCACTCGTCCTTTCTGTAGAGCGGTATCTTGCAGATACTGCACCCAAAATTGGTCCTCGGAGCCCGTTTCCGCCTCTCTCATTCCTCACTATCGCGTGCTTGCATTGTAGTATTTGGTGGTAGCTCTGATAGAGCTTTCCGACGCCCCATACACTGCACCTGAGTATGCCTGCAAGCGTGTTGGCTGCTATACGCGTGGATGTTCCTTTTCCTTATCTAGCGGGTACAACTTTGCGTGCTTATTTGTCCACTCTATAAGCTTATCCATAATCTTATCTATAAAGAATAGACTAAATAACTTAAAAGGATCGTAAGTATCAGCGTTAGAGGGCAGGTTTGGTGAGCCATAGTCGTCCCAATTGTTAATATGGAGTGGTTCGAATTTGGGCAACGGCCGGGGCTTAGGGCGGGTTTTTGTGCGATTCGATTTGGAGGAACATTATATTAAGTCTTCTAAACAAGGTCTGCATCAATTCTAGTACGATTGGAAGGCATGGTGGTGGTGTAATTAATGATTAAATTCTATATAGATATACGCGTTGTTTTGACCCTGGTGTTCGCGCACATACCACATCCTCTAAGGGCCCTGCCGTTTCAAGGGATACACCCTAGTTTTAGGTCTTTACTCTCTTTGGACTTTAGTCCATCGCCGTTCTTTAAGGCCGGCTTCTTAGCAGTAGAGTGGCGCAGCTCCAAGCCCCAGGTTAGGTCCCGCTAGACTTAGAAGCGCTCGTACTTATCACTTTAAGATCATTTTAATGTATAGAATTTAAGCCCTAACATATGGGGATCGTTCGCATGGTAACGCAGGCGCCCTGCAGGAATGTCGGACGGACAAGTCACTGAGAAGAACTCTGTTGATTGAAGCTGGCTCTAGAAGCTCTCTATATACATGAGGTCGGGGCAAAGGACTGACGACGACGCTAACGACGATTCTGGAGCTATTACTCAATCGCCACCAGGTCGACATTGCCACTCAGTCGGTGATAGGTAATGAATAGGTAATAGAAAATAGATAGTAAGACATACGATGGCAAGAAACAGGGTGTGAGTCATAGGGTGGTACTTAACAGTGACCTCAACGTTCGACAAGGAAGAACCACATGGCTGGCCTAGGGCCTACCATTCGGGAGCGGGGAATTTCCTGTCAAGTCACGAAAGAGGTTGACGAAATTACGAGTCTAAACATATCATTCTATGTACACCAGCTGCTTTGCTATGACAGGCTTTCATATGTGCTTCCAGCAACCTCAAAGGGATCAGGGCTTTTGAGACAAGCACAGGGGAATAGAAATGCCGTTTTATTGAAAAATGCTTCCAGGTCTACCGCAGGAGGTCTTTCTTCGGGCCTAACGTCCAGCATCAAAAGTACAATATTTCTCACCCGGTTAAGTTCACCATCCATTAACAAATCACGATATTTCGATATGTCCAGGCATGCTCGCGCAACACATCGAGTTATTTCCGGCAGATTAGCTTGATAGGAAGTATCACCATGTTCGTTGCCGAAACGGGCATTCCGTGACTCTGACCAGTGGTCTAAATTAGGCTTGGGCGGAACAGGTAGCTTCCACTGCAGTACATCACATCTCCTTATGAAGGACTCGTTGGTAGTGTTCGCAAAAGTAGCAATCATCTCTGCGAACACACATCCGAGGCCAAAGACGTCCGCAGCCAGCCCCCTACGTGCTTGATCGACAACCTCGGGGGCTGCATAAGCCCTTGTGAAGGACACAGGTGTCTCCGTCTCCAATTCTTCTTCCGAATTGTACGATCGAGCAATTCCGAAGTCAGCGATGATGATTTTGTATCTGACGTTGATTGGGAAACCGCGCGTCCGGATCCCTTTTGGTCCCATATCCTTAACCAGTATATTCATGGGTTTGACATCCAAGTGCTTCGTGAGTGCACAATGGATGAAGTTGAGAGTCGAAGACAAACATCCGAAAAAGCCCCGCAGAGACCGTTCCATCATGTGGAACTCCTTGGTGTGTTCCAACTCCAGTATCTCTTCGAGGAATGTCTTCAGATTGTATTCGGCAACTGGATATAATAGAATTGAGAGGTTTCTGGCGAAAATGTACGTCCCCACTACTTGTATTGTGTGTGTGTGCTTAAGCCGCTGAAGGTGCTCCACTTCTTTAATAGCGTCCTCGCGTTTAATCCTCCTGTGGCAATTGATTGTTTTCCGCGCCAGGAGAATTCGTCGACAGAGGACACTCTCAACGAATGCATTCGCGGTATGCCCAAGAACTTTCACCGGCTTAAGTGGTATCTTGGAGGCTTCGTTAGTTTGGAATTCTGCATGCTGACCACGCCCGGACCAATCAAGTTCGTCAAACTTGTTAACTAAAAGATTACGTTCTTCCAGATACTGCTTCCACTCGGATTTCTGGTTCAACTCGCTACGAAGTATTGAGTCTCTCAAACTGTACATCCTTAGTGCCAAGTTGATTTCCCTAGCTCGGGTGTATATTTACCTTGATGAGTATGATCTGGCGGTGACATAGCTCCAGGCACCAGCGCTATTGCGATCCTCGCTCTCCCGGCTTAGGAAGCTCGACCTTGCAGTTATAAATGTTTTCCAACTGGTCTTAGATTCGACACTATTGACACTTGTCCTTTCTACAGCAGGCCTAATGTCGGGATCCCGCCGCCTGCGTTCACGGATGAGACACACTACTTCAGGTTCTGCATTTGTCGATCGACCTTCTGACAATAGGTCATTGGCTTTTTGAATATCATTTAGATGTGACTCGAAATTGCCAACTTTGCCCTCATCCGATGCCTGTTCGACATACGATCCGAGAATACGTCCTATCACGTCCGAAGCGGCGGTAGCGGGCAGTTGCAGCGGTCTTTCAGAAGCTTGCTCATGTAGGTCCATTGCTGCCTGACTATCGAACGCGAGAAGAGTCCCATCAACAACACTGCTTAGGCGGTTCGAGTATTTATTGACTGCATCCATAGCACCGAGTAATGGAGGAACGGAGAAAAGTGAAGGGCGTAGGTTGACAAGATATGTGCGCGACAAGGCTAAGGTTGAATCTCAGCTGAACGAACTCAGCCTCGCACATGCTAGAGTTACTCGCCCAACGCGCCAAGCCTCAATAGGAGTACGTAAAAGAACAGTCTCCAGCCTTGTGAATGTCCAACCGTGATACCCATGTGTGACATCTTTACTGTGGATCTCGCACGCGGGACGCTCAATCTATCGTATGACACAAGAGCAGCGCAGAGCGAGCTGGATTTGCACATCTGCTCAGCAAGATCCCAACCATCCATCTACAGAGAAGTTGTGCTAGTCAGTATAGGAAACCAGAATGATAGCGAGGAAGATAGAGACATGGTTATTACCATTGCAAGGTTGGCACCGCTGCCCGCAAAAGGCGAGACCGCATGATTGCTGTCTCCAATAAAGACGACCGGAGCTTGGTCATCACGATATTCTCGATCAACGTTGGCAAAAGGCTGCTTATCCATGGCGTTGAAAACCATAACAGTGGACGGATCAGTCCCACGGACGAGCGTCTGGAAAGGCTCATTGAAAACCTCTCCAACCTCCAACGCCTCCTGGCAAATCTCTCGACTCTCCTCCTCACTTAATGGCGGCTTCTTGCACTCCCGCGGCCCCGACGCCAGATAACTCAGACTCCAAAGCGCACTCTGCTCATCCACCGGCGACACAAACAAGCACTTCCCACCACCACCCCCAAGCACAATCCCCCAATCCCGATCCATAGGCTCCGGCACTACCCCAGCAAACCTCGCCGTGCCACTCAAACACACAGCCCCCGCAAAACGCAAACCGTCCCCCGGCCTCAACCCGACCCTGATCTTGCTGCTCGCCCCATCCGCCGCGATCAGAATATCGCACTCCGCCACCCCCCCATCGCTC
>Ga0307515_10005678_pt1 | contig 25182 bp, 19 predicted proteins | sample 17_EM_MG_FD_194513 | JGI IMG/M metagenome (GOLD analysis project Ga0307515, IMG submission 194513) | Populus trichocarpa ectomycorrhiza microbial communities from riparian zone in the Pacific Northwest, United States - 17_EM | ecosystem: Host-associated > Plants > Roots > Unclassified | place... | reverse complement strand
TCTTTTTATAAAAAAAAAAAAAAAATTAAAGATGAATAAAAAAACTGAAAAACCAATTAAATCAAGAAAATTAAAAAAGAAAATAATTGAAAAAACTGAACTGTAAAAAAAAACCGATTAAAATTTTAAAAAAACCGACCAGTTCAATTTAATTTCAGTTTTATAAGTCTAAAACCGAAAAAACCGAACCGAACCCGAACCCGAACCGAAAAAAACCAAGCCAAACCGGAAAAAAACTAAGTCAAACCGAGAACCAAACTGGAAAAAACCGAGTCAAACCAGTTTGAACAAGTTTTTTTCCTAAAAAACCGAACCGAATCGAAACCGATCGGTTTGAACCGGTTTCAGTTTTTAAAAAAAATCAGTTTGGTTATTTTTTTTTATAAAAACCGAGTCAAATCGAAAATGATCACCCGTAAGAAAAACTTTGATCCAATGGACTCCTGGAGCATAAATTTATGGAGCATAGATAGATATTCTCATACGGTAAAAAAAAAATAGGATTTAATTGTTGCCTTGTGCAAAATTCTTCATTTCTTATTGCTTATAGTAACTCTACAATATATATAATAGAAGCATTTGACATCTTGTTTTTTCGGATTTTTAGGAGCTGTTCTTTTTCTCTTTTTTTTTTGGTAAAACTAAAGGATAAAAGGGAAAAATTGGAATATTATATTTAATAAAATATTTTTCTATCTAAAAACCTTTATAATGAGTTTGGAAAACACATTCCATAATTTTTCAATACAATTTTTTAACGGTTTTCTAAATAAAGAGAAAACATAAATAATATATTTTTATTTTATATTCAAGCAATTTTTAAATGTAAAGTATTAAGATTATTCTTTTTATATTTAGTATAGTACAACTCAATATGAATTTTAATATTTAAATTTAAGTTTGTTGTTAACATGTGTTATAGTTGTTATCCTAATAAATCTTAAAATCCTCTTTGTTAAGTGGCGAGTCTTGATTCATTGTGTATCGCGATGTGATAGAATGTACATTTAGAATGTCGAAAAAATAGAAAATTTTGCAAAACATGTTCACTTGTTTGTGCAACAAGTTCAAAGTGACATCAACTACAATATTTAATTACATAGGAAGGAAGTTGCATGAAAATGTAACATTTGTAGAATTTGATCACCATTTCAATTTTATTTTCGATGATTTTTTAACTGATATTATACCACGTTTGCAAAGCTATGGATACCAAAAGCCGAATGAATTATTTAGTGATAAGATTGCAACTAATTTAATGAGACAATAAAAGTAGAACCTTAATATCACATTGTTGTATTTTTGATGTGTTAATAATCTGATACATAATAATATAATTCAAAACTACATGTTTTTTTTAGTTATTTTATTATCAACATCATTTTTAAAACCAGTTTTAACCAAATATTTTTAAACTACTTTTTATTCTACAACAGTGTGAAACAAAATTTTAATAAAAATACTTATTTTATAAAACAAACCATAAAAATTAATTATTTTAAACTAGTTTTTTTAAACCACAACAACTAAAACAAACGCAATTTTCAGCCACTCCTGTTTCTTTTTACATTTTAAGAACGGTTTTGAAAAAAATTAAAATTTTTTTATTTACTTTAAATTAATATTTTTTTGTATTTTTATATCATTTTGATATGATAATATTAAAAATATTTTTTTAAAAAAATATATTATTTTAATATATTTTTAAATAAATATTATTTAAAAAAAAAACACAACCATTCATCCAAAATCAATAACAATACCAGCCTAGATTCTGGCCTAAGGGAAAAAGGACCCCGAAGACTCTCTGTCTCGATATGTTGACTGCAATCAATGGAGCGGAAAAGAAAACTTTTTTGGTTTTGTGAAAGGTGTCCTTTAACGTGGATGTATGTGATGACGTAACTATCATCATCATGGTGGCCGGACCAACCACACCTCTCTCCTCTGTACTCTATAACTCAATAAATCTAGTACTTGTCCCTCTTCACAGATTTACTTTTGACGTCCTTCTACACTCACTGCCTTGCCTTTTTCAGTGCCCCTCTCTCTGGCTCCCTCCTCTGCCAAAAACTAAAGAAAAGAAAACCAGCTAGCTGCATCATTAATTCCCACCCTCTTCACCCTCTCTTGTGCTGCTGCTGCTGCTTCTTCTTCTTTGTTTTGTATGTGAAATATTACAAGGCCAATGGGTTGCTTTTATTCTCGAACCATCCACCTTCCCTCCCCCGACGACCTCTCTAAGCTTCACTCAGGTTTCTCTCTCTCTCTCTCTCTCTCCCCCTCTCTCTCTCTGGGTTGTTTTCTTTTCTTTCTTTCCGTTTCTGTTTGGTATCTCCAGCATTGTCATTAATGTGTTTTTTTCTTCTTTTTTTATGATTTGTTTTTTCTATTAATTAGCTAGTGTTGCTTGCATTTGCCTTTTTTTTTTCTTCTTTCTTTCTAGTGCATACTTTTAAATTATTGATGGGATTTGGTTGTTGTTTCTTTTTTCTTTGAAGAAAATGGGGATGAGGGTGGTCAAGTCCAACAAGTGCCAGCATTCAAAGAGTATAGTTTGAGCGAGCTAAGAAAGGCCACAAATGGGTTTTGCCCAGATTTTATCGTCTCTGAGAGTGGTGAGAAAGCGCCTAATGTTGTTTATAGGGGTATTCTTGACAACAATCATTTGGTGGCTGTTAAAAGGTTCTCTAAACTGGCATGGCCTGATGCTCAACAGTTTGTGGTGAGTCTCCATTTTCTGGCTGTTGTTGACAGAACGAGAAGAAAGAAAATCAAGTAGCAATAGTAATTTGGAATAAGGAATAGGAATGTGGGTTTAGCTTGTGCCTTTTTTTCTTTTAATTTGAAAATTAAGAGACTCGTCGGATTTAGATTATGTAATGAAGTAGTTGTTTGGACTAATAAAGAAGCGGAGTAGAAATTCAAATGGGTTATTGACGAGTAAGGTTTTTTTTTTCTTTTTCTTTTGGAGATGGATGCTCCAGCTGGAGTGTCAAAGGCCCTACATTTTCTTAGAAACCAAACACACTAGTTCTTTTCCAATTCGGTTGAAAATTCTCTTATAGTCTTTTGTTTTTCTTAACATATCCAAAATGCTGTTTATGGTTCCTGGCTAATTCATAATCGAGTATGATTGCGATGGAAATTCCTTGGCTGGTCAGGTGGAAGCGGCAGGGGTGGGGAAGTTGAGGCACAGGAGACTGGTAAATCTGATTGGTTGCTGTAATGAAGGTGATGAAAGATTGTTGGTAGCGGAGTACATGCCCAATGATACCCTTTCCAAGCACCTCTTCCACTGTACTATTCAATGCCCTTTATTTAAGTTTCATTCTAAGAAATGTTTCACGGTTTCTTCTTGCTAAATCATGGTTGTTTTGAGCCTAATGAGAAGGTTCGTTAGTGTTTAATTTAAGAGTATGATCATCTAATAAACTGCCTCATTACTGATTTGTGCGATCATTTTAGAATTTTCTCAATAGGCTCTCCAGTGCCAATGGAGGATAAAACATTTTGGTTGTGATATGTTTTGAACATGCTGTTATATGTGATTTGTGCTTGTATGCCGAAGCTATTGTTTTGAGATTATTCCTTATCCAGAATTTTCAAGATTTACTACTCAAAAGAACCAGAAGTTTTAATATGCCATGAAATGCCCAAATTCCATTACTTTGTACTTCTGTTACCTAAGGGCAAGATTCTGATACTGTATTTGAGAGTGGTAGGCATCCATTACTTACCTACTTTTGTTTTCTTGTTAAGTTCTGTTTTAGACTATGAATATCAGCTTGTATCTGTAAATAAGTGGTTTTTAGTGGGCCTTCCATTATATTGTTGAGAATGCCTTAAGGAATATTGGGAGATATTGTAGTTGCTGCTGATCTATCTGTTGATATATGCTCACGTTTTTATGTATTTGTATTTGATGTTTGTTTTCATTTCTCATCTTAATGGGTGCTTTCTTTTTTCATGTTAATGGCTTTTTGTAATTGTTTTTATTTATTTACAGGGGACAAGCAGCCACTGGCATGGGAAATGCGCGTTAGAGTTGCCCATTACATTGCACAAGCACTTGATTATTGTAATACAGAGAACCGGAAGATCTATCACGATTTGAATGCATACAGAATTCTTTTTGATGAGGTATATATGCAACTCATTACTATGAGTATGGTAACATCATACAATGTGGAATTAATGTGTCTTGTGCCCTGGTCTCTTGATACGACCACTTGTATGTACTGTTTCTTAGATGCTGTTTTCAGAAAAATGGCCCACTCTCTTAATCTTTGTTTGGTTAGATCTAATTTGTGGCTCCTTTCAGGATGGTGACCCATGTTTGTCGAGTTTTGGCCTTATGAAAAATAGTAGAGATGGAAAAAGCTACAGTACAAATTTGGCTTACACTCCACCTGAGTTCTTGCGGACAGGTATATGTGTATTTTACAATATAACCATTTTTGATATTTCAATGAAATTTAATGAGAAGAATTTGCCTAATTCACTAATATCATTGCATGTTCAGGAATTTCTACGTTGTTTATACTTTATCTTGTACACTCAAAGCATTATTTTACAGCAGCTAATTATAAGATAAACAGCATGTGCCTAACCTATTCAAATTTTTGTACTCTAGGTTTTATTTAAAGGCAATTGGTATGTGTATAGAGTTGGATGATGATTTGAAGAATTTATCACAAGATTTCAAATAAACACAATGTATTTTTCTGGCTTTTCACTGTAGCATATATACTATTAATTTCATCATTCAAGAATTTATATAAGTACGATATGTAGAATTTTATATAAGTACGGTTATGTACTATTCATTTTTTGGTAACTCAAGTTTTTTAGTCAGTTCAGTGTGCAATGGAACATATCAGAAGAGACTGTGTAGATCATATTCATGACTCTGACTAGCTTGTGAGATGGCATATAAATTCAACATTGAGTCTTAATCCATCGCTCAGATTCAAAGATCCCTGGTCTCTGATCATAGGGCAGGAAATTATCATTTGAGAAATGGCTGCAAGAGGCCATGCCAATTTGTGAGAAAATTACTCATGAAAAAAAATTCAATTATTGTATATTTGAAATAATGGAGTAATGGAAAGTAACCAGATTTTCATTTCAAAAATAAGTTTCTTGTGTGAGCGAAGGTACATGTGCAAATACAGCATCTTCTTAGTGGTATTGCACTACGCAATTAATACATAATAGTGACATAACATATTTGACTACAATGGTAGATATGCTTAATTTTATAGAGATTTTTTAGAACCCACGTGCCCTAAACTTGATTGGCGTTGTACTCTGCAGGCAGAGTCATTCCAGAGAGCGTGATCTACAGTTATGGAACTGTTCTATTGGATCTTTTGAGTGGAAAGCACATTCCTCCTAGCCGTGTATGTTGCCTCTCATTGAATAAAAACTTAAGAATGTTGGGATTTACTATACCTTTTTTTCCTGTAATCCATTTGAAATTAGTAAATTAGAGCTGCATATCTAAGGTTGCATGATCACAGGAGTGGAGGTGCCACTGCATGTGCTATAGACTTGCTTATGTATGCAGATTGCTGTACATTCCATGTGGTTCCGGTTTTGCTTGTATACTTCTGTGTGTTTCCTTGCATTTCGTCTCTTTCTATTGATTGTATGGTGCAACTGATAAGCAGATCATCGAGACTATAAGAACATGGTAAATGGTTCCATTCACACTGTGTTCTCATGTACTTCACTTGGTTAATTTTTATATTGTTTAATTAATTTTCTGTTTTTATTTTCTAGCCAAGTTCTGAAAACTGGAGGATCTCTGAGTTTTTGGTTGTTACGATATGTTCTTTATTATTATTATTATTATTATTATTATAAATCTAATTGATATTTGTTGACCATTGGGTGAAAAAATCTCAACATGCATCATGTTCGACAAAATCATATTCAATTCCATTTCCATAATATAAACCTTGCTGAATGGATGGTAACATCTGCAGGCCCTAGACATAATAAGGGGAAAAAATGTTCTGATGTTGATGGATTCATCATTGGAGGGGCAGTATGCCAGCGATGATGCTACTAATTTGGTGGAACTTGCTTCAAAATGTCTTCAATCTGAGGCTAGGGATCGGCCTGATCCCAAGTTTCTCCTCGCAGCAGTTGCACCACTTCAAAAACAGAAAGAGGTGAAAAAATTGTAATCTTAATTAAAGCTGCAAAAATTCGATGCTTTTATTGTTTTTCAGCTTCTGTTGAGTAATGTTCAGCACTGTGTTTTTCTTGTCTACATTTTCTGACTGTTTCATGTGCTGTTTAGGTTGCATCTTACATTCTCATGGGCTTGTCTAAAGATACAGTTACTCTGCCAACCATTCTTTCTCCGATTGGGAAGGCTTGTGCCAGGATGGATCTTACTGCTGTACATGATATTTTGCTTAAAACTGGTTACAAAGATGAAGAGGGCGCAGAAAATGAGGTATGTTGAACTCTATGTTCTCTGGACTTTAATTGCCTGGCTCTGTTAACTAGAAAACATGGTTGTCATCAAATCAGAAGATGTGCTGAACAATGAAAGTGTTAATCCCAAATGACGGGACTATAGATTTAGCTTACAAGACAGATCATGTAATGCTAAAATCAAAATTTGAAGTACCAGAACTTTTTCATTTCTTGTTGATGCCTAACCTTAGCAGCACTAGAAACACTTGGGGCAAGCCATGTTGGTATTGGATACTTTACCACAACAGTTCCATATGTTAAATGTCATTGAATAATGTTAAATTTAAAACCATGTTTGTGAAATTGTGTGGATGGTCTGTGTGGATAAATTAGCAATGGACATGTAACACCATAATTGCTTTTATATCATAATTAGAAAAACAAAATTGTTAAGAAGGAGAGCTAGCTGGAGAAGGATGGCGATGAGAAAAAGGTAAGCATACCAGCAGAACATAGTGAGGAAGCTCTAATCTTTATTATTAATTTATTGGTATGTCCTTACTCTGTTCTTTAAAGAGTTTCTGACTTTTGTTTTCTTTTTTTGGGTAAGAGAAAAATGCATTAATATAGAAAACAATTGCAAAAGTTTGATGGGAGAATCAAGTCTTCCTACCAAGAAAGGATGAAAATGGAATGTCAAAACAATTGCATTAATATCTAAGGAAACTCCCCTAAAACCACCTGAATCATGACACCATAAAGTAGGAAGGAAAACCATTTTTCCCACAACAATTGTCTTAAAGTGTATTGGTTTTTAAAAGTTCATGCATTCCTCTACAACCAGGTATGCCATAGAGCAGCACAAATGACAGAAAACCATGACGAGTGACAATCTTTCGTCCTCCCGAAACCCACAAAATATACTTAAGAATCTCCACCATAAACTAACAATCTACACCATGTATCCTTCCCATGTGAGCAATGTAACAATAATTGACAATCAGACAAATCATTTTGCTGACACAACACAAATACTGGGAGATATGTTGGTCCATTACGATATCTTGATCCTGTTCTTGCAATGTTCTGAAAAAGTTGACCTTTTGTTCGTAGCTTTCATTTCAAGAATGGACACAGCAAGTGCAAGATATATTGAACACCAAGAAGTTTGGGGATATTGCATTCAGGGACAGTGATTTCAAGAATGCAATTGAATATTATTCAAAGGTAGGTGTATTTCTCCCCATGTGTCATAGTTATATATGTTGTCCCAAAGAAAGAAATTCTGGAATCCATTGATTAATGTTTTGTTGGCTCTGCATGGGCTATCTTGGAGATGGTGAATCCTTCATTAATAAGCAGACAAATGGACTATTATGTCTATGTGCATATACAGAGAAAAACCAGTGTTAAGATTATTTAGCACAATTTGCAAAGTAACTGATTATTAGCATTTCACAACTTGAACACTGTAATTGGTAGATGATGCTTGTGGTGTTCAAAGTTAATAGGAAAAAAATCCGTACAATAATTTTCATTCCATTGCTTTCTGCATGTCGAAAATTCTGTCATTGCAATTCTTTTGTCTCATATGTGAATGGTTTAATATGATATTTTAGTAAAGCTGATGATCTAATGGTAACGAAGTTATTCTTTCCTCAAATAATTGAAATTCTTCTTGCATGTAATACTGATATAGTGCTCTTCTGTTCAGTGGTGAACTAATAATAACCCACCAGGGCACCAAAATATTAGGTGGTACAGTGTTTTTTTATTTTTAAGACTGTTCGTGAATTATTACAAATAAAATTATCTTGCTCAGATTAAAAAAGCGAAACCTATAGTTATGGTGCCGTGGATAAAGCAGTCTTGTAGTCTGCAGATTGTCTGTCCCTGGTTGATTGTCTAACATATCCTTTCCATGAAACAGTTGGTAAATCTGATGTCAATTCCTTCTGCAACTGTCTTTGCAAGGAGAGCCTTCTCCTGCTTGATGAATGGCCAAGCAGAACTCGCACTGAGGGATGCCATGCAGGCTCAAGTGTGCATACCAGAGTGGCCAACTGCATTCTACTTGCAGGCTCTTGCACTCTCAAAGCTTGGAATGGAAACTGATGCTAAAGACATGCTTAATGATGGGGCAGTCCTCGAAGTGAAGTGGCAGAGTAGATACAAATTTTAGACCTCATGGTTAAAGGTCCCAAGTCTCTGTGATATCTGGTCTATGCTACTGCTATGTAAACAATAACTAGAATAGACAACAAGTAACACTTAGGAGAATGTACTGTGGTATTTGTGTTCGTGAATTCTATCGAATACTGTGTTTTAGCACGCAGTTACTGGTTTTGCACAACACAATCCCATAACATAATGCTTAAACTGTACTGAGTTGATTTATAAAGCATAGGAAGTTGCCAATGGATTTTGTTGGTTCAGTAAAGGGTCATTATGCTCAGAATTTAGCTAGTTTTCTTCCTTGTTGGTTCATAGCCGATATGTCGTGGGCAACGGCCCGCTATAATAAAATAAAGAGACTAAGCTGACACATCAAGCTATTTACATGGAGCTTTTTAAGAAGAAAAAAATGAACAAAGAAAAAGAAACAAGCAAGCAATATCAACAACTTAAAACTCGAGCGTTTCCTGAATAAACAGTGTCAAAACTGATTGCCTCTATAAAGTCCTATCAGATGTCCAGACTCAATTTCCCAACCCACCAGCACAAACCCGAACAAACACCCAATCCTTAATTGAATACTCATGATGCAGATGGAGTTTATGAGGCAATCACACACAAGATAAGTAAGTAAAAGATCCCACAAAGCATAACTCGCCAGTGCTTTGGTTTCAATGCTACGAGTACAAGTCCCTACTTTTATATTCCATATCGTAACGCATCCATCTCCGGTGCCTCCTCCCGAGGCCAGTCCATTGAATTGATAGGGACACCAAGCAAGTGCTTTGGGCATTGAGTCGACCCAAGAAGTTCAACGAGCTCATTTTTGAAGCTTCCCACATGTATATAAAGCTTTCGTTTCCTCCACTTGCCAGTACACCACCTTCAAATGACCATTTCAAATCACACACTTCTTCGGTGTGTGCTTTTATGCATGAAGTTGGACTCTCTCTTATTGTCAGTGAATTTGCAGATACAAGGAAATAGGAAAGTTATAATCATCTCACTGTGTTGAAAAGTAATAATAAGTAAAAAAAGTAAAAGAAAAGGTGAAGTAGATTAATAGTGCGACGGCTTCCTGATGTTAGAGATTGACCATTCCAAGCAATGGATGCTCTGATGGCCTCCCAAGCTTCCAACCCGTGAGTCGTAAAAATAATGGTTTTACCATAAGAAATTCCAATTCCAGAACAGTTTTCAAATCAAAAGAAAACATAGAAAACTTGCACATTCGGAAGCCTCAGGATCCCAAATTTTCAAATCTGCTAGTATAGTTACTTAGCATTAAACAAGTGAAGAATAAAATAGTTAGACAGTTGAAAGATTAGTTAGTTAGTTGATAAGATTGTATAAATAAGGCATGTGATGGGAATGGAATGTAGGTATGATGAAGTATCTTTTTCCATAAATTTTGTAGAGTACTTTCTTCTCTCTTTTCTTCTGATTCACAATCTCCTTTTCTCACTACATTAATCTCTTTGTTAAGATTGAGTTCTTAACAAACTGGTATCAGAGCCTTGCATCCAAGGCAATTACAACAGTAAAGAAGACCTAAATAAAGATGGTGGAAAACCACAAAGTCAAAGCTTTGAATGAACATGGAAGACAGTTGGATGATAGGATGCAAGTTCTTCATCAAGAATTCCAAGATTCCATATCAGATAACAAGAGGCGGTGGAAAGAGCAAGCTTAGTACTGGAACGATAAACTTAATGCACAAATGGAAACCTTGATGGCTTCTATTCACATATTTATTACTGGAAAGGAAGCAGAGAGGGATGAAAGGAATCAAGTTAACAGTAAAGGAGTGGTTCGTCTACAATAAAATCACAATCAAGAGGAAATTATGGGGATCAATGAAGGCCATAGAGGTGGGTACAATGCAGCCTTATCCGTTATCTAAATTTCATGGAGATAATCCACTCGGATGAATTAGAAAATGTAGGAAATTGCTTCACTTTACTTGGAAGGCAAGGCAAAAATATGGTTTGACCTTCCTAACTGGGAGGGGTCTATATATCTCTTTGTATAAGACTTTACAGCAAAAAAGACGTGGTAGAGGAGTACTTAACAAGTAGGCTAGGGGCATTTGACAGCGCGGTTAAAATATTATTTATATAAAATTTAAATTATTTTTATTTAAAATTATATTTTTAATGTTTTTAAATTATTTTAATATACTAATATTAAAAATAATTTTTTAAAAAATATATTATTTTTATATATTTTAAGTTTAAAATACAATTTTAGTAGACTTTGAAATAGTATCCAGAGTCCTCAACAATCCCTCCCTGCTTATACAGTTACGCTTGACCCCAATATCTTATAATATTCGGTGGAGAGGGTGGTTTTGTAAAATTGTCGATAATAGAGAGTTTAAAAGGATTTGCTATCACAGGCCGCAGTCCAGACGGAGGCACATGAGTCGTTAGATCTATAACACCGAAAAAAAGGGGTGAGTTAATATTTCTATTTTTTACCTTTTTTTTTCAAATTAATTTGTTTGTCTACTGATCTTGGTGGTTGCGATTCTCCGTAACTTCTGTTTGTTTCTCGAGAAATAAGGAATGAAAATAATAAAGGAGAGAAATCAATTTCTTCGACACTCGATCGAGAAAGAAACATAATATTTCTTCACGGTTTCAATTTCAATGACTTGAGAATCGAACTTTGACTTATCTCCCGCAAATAGAAATTTATGTTTTATGAAATTGAAAAGGACTCTTTAGAATTTATGGTTGATTTGGTATCTATTGGTTGTAATTGAAAAGATATGTTTTATGACTTATCTCCCGCAAATAGAAATTTATGTTTTATAATATATTTTTAATTGATTGTAATTGGAATAAATTTCATATTTGACTGGATTCAGTTTGATAACTTTCTTTGAATTGAATGTAAATGTATTTTGCGAGAAGAATGTTCTAGTTGTGTTTACAAAACAACAACAAAAAATATTGAGGAATTGAAAAGGGTGGGAAGAAGATGTATATAGTGGTGGGGATGAGGTGGTGTTGTGAAAACAGAAGGCAAAGAAATTAGGATAGTTTGATGCGCTCCATTTGCAGGATTTTGACTCAAATCTTATTTGTTTTTGTACTGTACATCTTCCCTGCCTTGCTTCTAGCTCCCATCTATGTAACTCTAATTTTGAGTTTTTCTGCTAACTCCTGTCAGACTAGAGGAACAATATTTACCCTTTAATTGTAAATGTAAGGTGCAATGCATGTGAAGTTTGATTTAAATTTAGAAACATAAAAAAAAGAGTTGATTCCTTTTCTTTGTTCTCTCTCTGAGTTTCTTTTCCTTTTGGTTCAATATTTTTGTCCTGTGCTCAAATCTTCAGATTGAACTCTTGGAGAAAAAAGTAGAGACATTTTATGGATAACAAAGCAGCAGCTTGTGAGAAGGTTTCTCAAGAACTGGCCCGTGAGTCACTTATTGGTATATCTTATTGCATACCAGATAAGGTTCCAAATTCAGAAATTGTGCCTCAGGCGGTCAACGTTGAGGAAAAGCTTCCGGTCATGAATGGCGATGGAGCTGAAATGTATAGATCCGAACTGATTTCCATTTCTTATAGCCAGTCTACTGATACTGCAACATCACCAGAGGCATGAAAAAACCATTAGGGTTAGCAAGAACCAAACTTGCTTTGAAACGTTGTTGTAGCATATTTCCCATTTCCTTTTCTATCAGAAGTTGCGTCGTGAAAGGTTAGTTTGTCGTAACTGTTGTGTTGTGGGTTTACAACCAATCACGGGTTGTGCTGTCTGCTTCTGTTGATGTCAATACGAACAAGAATATGCAGAAGAGTTTACGTACAAATTAAAGTACTTGATACGGTGAATATGTGTTTCTATAAAAAAATAGATGGATTTCAGAAACAGTTTGTTGTTGTCACTCGCTTTTTGTGGTTTATATTGCACAGCCGCGGAAGTGTGTTATGTGAAAAATAAATGTACTTTGGTAACAGTGCGTTGTTGTCACTTGCTTCTCGTGGTTTACATTGCACAACCGCTGCTTGACTTTCCTAGGAGTTGTATGAGCCTGCATGTATATTCCTGGAATTTTCTTCTTACTTTAGTAGTTTAGTTCTGCAAATTCTTTTCTTAACATGGATTTGATTATTAGCTTAGCAGAAATATTCACTCCATTCCTGCTCACTATTTTGATGACACTGGTTTTCTTGAGCTTTTTCTCTCATTCTTGGGCAATTACCTGGCAGATTTACTATAAGCTGGCCAGTAAGTAAACAAATTTCATGAGGCTGTCTCTTGCAGAGCAGAGTTGTAGGAAGGGACAGAGTGTGTCATTAACTTTGTATTGTTTGTTTGCCGCTTATATGCTTTCAGGTGCTCCTTGAATCATTGCAGTTTTTCTGCGTGAATTACACTGTCAAGCTGTTAGATATAGATGCTACCCAAGGGTCAGGCCCAGCATCCATGCAGGAAGGCCACATTTCTTTTAGCAACTATTGTGGTAATTTTAATTGCCAATAAAAAGTTCTAACGCGTCGACATCCCTTACTTCTGCTAAATTTCTTTTTTCTACCCTTTGTCTTTTTGTGTCTCAAGGTGGGGGTTCATTTTTACTTCAGTGGTTCTGATAATAGAACTGTTGCGTATCGAATAGTTATTGGAACTTTACTATATTCCTTGGTATCCTTTCGGGTTAGGAAGGTGGAATTCAGGATATGGTGCCTGGTTAGAGAAATCTCCAGTACCGTGTAGGATTTCCACTAGCTTTATCCGTTATGTGTGATTTTGATAGTTGATTGTTGGCCTTGGTGAAGAATTTAGGTTTGATTTGCTGAGATCATTTAGACCCCTCTAGCTTTTTACATCTTCCATGGAAAGAACCCCAAAAATACAGCTATTGAATCTCATTTCAACTGTGATCAATCTCTATTATGTTTTCCAGGTCACTTTGCTAGCTCAATCCAAACATCGCCTTGCACTCGTGATTCTGGTATGCCCTGTGTAGTTAGTAGGGTACAAAGTTCACCTGTCCAGAAGTGTTCAGCTCTTCTTCTCGTTTCTTCTGACTGATCCTGCTGTTGGAATTTTAGGCTTTATCCTTGATGAACCAGCCTGATAACTAATGAATAAGGTTTCCTTCTCTCCTTAAAATCCTTGATGAACCAGTCTGATGTTGCTGTGCTCATTCCAGGCGAAGAAGAAGTTGTTAAGGATTCTACAAGCTGTTCTAGATGGAAGGAGGGCGAGAAAGAATGGTAATCTATCAGTCTGAGAGACGCAAAGATACGATTGATATGCTAATAGAAATTGAAGATGAAAAGGGTAAAAATTTTGAGGAGGAGATCATAGAGTTAATCCTTATGTGCTTAATTGTTGACCATGAGTCTTCTGCCCATGCCAATAATGTGGGCAATTGTCCTCCTAGATGAACATCCAGAATATTTCAATCATGCAAAGGTGAGTGAAAATCTCAGTGGTTCTTGAATATATATAGTTATTTAAGCTAAACTTGCACAGTCCCTTACAATTTGGAGATATGTATAGTGATTTTCATTTTCCAATTAACATTTGGTATGCTGTTGAATTACTTGTTCAACTTTTGTTAGTAGAAATTCCTGCTTGCAAATGACTAGAGTTTTTTTGTGCATCCGACTTTGTTATACAAAACTAGGACCCATATCTCATAGGCCTCTCCCTTAAGTTTTGGCAGAACAGGAGGAGATATTAAGAAGAAGATTTATCCGGACCCGAATAAATTCAATCCTTCGAGATGGAATGCAAGGGAGGACACATTTCTTGCTTATTAGATGAATGTGTTCTCATTTTTAATTCAGTCGCATATGTTGTGTGCTAAAAGCATGCAGGACATAGATTCTGTGTAGGAACATAGACCGAAATCTAGCTCTGATATTCCATTTGGAATAGGAAGTAGGCTGTGCCCTGGAGGTGATCTAGACAACCTTGAAATTTCTATCTTCCTTCATTGTTTACTCCTTAACTACAAGTGAGTTCTTTTGCTGTTTCATGCGCTTGCATTTTCTTTTGTATAACAGTTTTATGGTAGGCCCGAATTCCTCTCATTTCTAGCTGGTTTCAGCAAAACCATGCTGGTGGACTCGTGGTCATCTTTCAGCAATCAATCAGAAGTGATTGTATGGTTTCTGATGTCGCTTGTTAAAACTTCACTTGGACCTCGGCTCTCTTCACAGATAAATGAGGCTCGAGATGTTGGTGTTACCTGTAAAATGATACTATAATAGTTAAGTCAATATAGTATTTGAAAGGTTATAAGAAAACTGTAAAGAGAGTAATTACAAGTATATAATTGTGAATGATATTCTTCATCTTTACTTTACCTTATATAATTATTTATATAGTTTATCTCATAAAAAAATATCAGGAATAGCTCATGATAAGTATAGATAAAGTGTAATATGTAAAGCATGATGTCTTCCTCCACATACAGGTAATTGAGATGAATAATAATAAACTAGAGAGACAGAGAAAGAAAAAAGAAGAAAAAGAGAGAGAAAAGACTGAATTATTCTATCAAACCAAGTCCAAGGTGGGCTAGGTTTGACCATGGTCAAATTGAGCTTAAAAGGTATCAAACTAAGCCCAATGTGGGCTCGATCGGGTTTTGTTTGATGAGGTTAAACCAAAGCCCACATCAGGCCAGGTTTGATCATGGTAAAATCAAACTTGAAAGGAGTTAAACAAAGCTCGATATGAGTTCGATCAGGTTTGGTTTGATTGGGTCAAACCGAGCCTCATATGAGTTCGGTGTTATCATGTCAAACCAAATCCATGTTGGGTTAGGTTTGACTATGGTCAAATTGAGTCCAAAAAAAATATAACTAAGTTTAATATGATTAGGGTTAAACCAAGCTTGAAAGAAGTTAGAACGAGCCCGCAAGCTTAGCTAAAACCCGTGCTACATCTTTTTTTTCTAATCCATATCATCAGTTTCCATGATGATGCGCGCAAATCATGAAATCAAAATACAGCCTTCTATTATTCTATACACTAGAATAAAATGCTCCTTTTCTTTTCCGTAGCTACAATGGGCATTTTGATGTGCAGGCTAGGACGATCTAATCCAACATGCAGGTTGAGATTATCTACCTCGTGTCGTGCAAGGCCCATAGACAAATGCCTTGCAAAAAATGAAAAAAAAAAATCGTTTGGAAAAGAAAAGTCAATTTTGATATCAATGCATCCTGTGGCTTCAGTCATGAAAAGTTAAGCCGTCTCGCAATGTTTTGTGTTTTACTAAAAACCCATTCTGCCATTCAAGACATTTCAAATCTGGGATAGGATCCTGGCAGAGTAGGCACTGTGGTTCACCATTCACCTTGGCTCGACTACTTTTATGGTACACCAAGTCCCCTAACCAACAACGTACAATGAGAGTTTCCTGTCCTACTCTATTTGATAAGACTGAGCGATGTTTCTTTAAATTTGAGATTTCTTGGCTCAATGATTAAAAACCAAAAACACTTCAGTTTTTTTATTTTATTTTATATCTTCTTCTTCTTCTGATGCTTTTCATTGAGCCAATCCTGCAACTAATTCAAATCCATGGTTTCATCTGTAATTTCTCAATGCTGCACTTGAAATACTGGAAATCATGTAGTGCATTATTGGTAATGAAAATATGCGATTCTGCTGCTGCTTTGTTCCTGGGAGCTGCAAATTAATATTCTGCTGTCTTGACTGGTTTGTTAAGGAGGGTGTTTATGTGGGTAGAGTTTTCCAAAATCCAGAGCTCTGTAGAAGAGTTCCAAGGAAAAATATTGACTGAAGGAGTAGGGATGCGATTCAATGTTGGATGGATGCAACTTGCAGTGCTTCATTGAACCTTAGCTCATATTGGCTGGGATGTTTCTGTTATATGGCATTGTCTTTTTTGTTTAATAGGATATCAGGTAGAAGAATGAAGAATACTTCCACCAATTCTTTTCTCTGATTCTCATATTTGATATTACATAAAAAAATATGTGAGCATGACCAAGCATTAATTATCCTCATGCAAATATATATATATATATCAGAAAATTCGTGAAAAATCCAAGGTAGAACATAACGCAATCAACAAAGAAGCAGAGGAAGTGAGGGAAGAAACGGTTCCCGATTAGAAGAAACATGCAGAATTACAACATAAAAAACAAGAAAATACTGGACAAAGTTGGAAAATATTTTTTGTGATAATTGACAAGAATTCAGAGGACATGAAACCTTTTTACGTTCTTAGAATAGGTTAGTTCAAGACAATAACATTTGCAAAGAGTACTAGAATTCTAATGAGATTCTTCTTCCTCACAGAATTTTGTGTATTCCTTTGGACCAAGTAGGGACTGTAATTCTGATGGGTTGCTTGGCTTCACCTTGATCATCCATCCCTCTTCATATGGACTTTTATTTATCTTCATAACACAAACAGTCAAAGTCAGACGTGCGTATATAGAAAATGTATCTCTCAGCAATTAGAAATGGACTTGTTGTAAAGCTGAAACAATCTGGCTGATTTGATTTTATACTTACCAGTCCAGGAGTTTCACTAAGCTTTGTATTAACCTCAACAATCTCGCCGGAGATTGGAGAATTGATATCACTAGTTGCTTTCACGCTTTCCACTGCTCCAAAGCTCTTCCCTTGGCTGACAGCACCTTCCGGTTCTGGCAAGTCTACGAACACTACTTCTCCCAGATGATCCTGTAAAATGTACCCGGTATTTCCTGTTGTGATATTCCATTGACTTCCCAAACTATGTAACGAATATGTATATCAAATTACAGTCAATTGTGATTTTCCTGAAGAAGAACCAAGTATTTAATGCCCCTTGGTCTTGCCCTTGAATGGTTTGGTGCTGTGCAATCCTAGACTATCAGCTAGGGTTCAAGCTTTGGTAACAGCAGGAACAGAGCAAACAGGAGTAAAATAAAGTAGACAAGCAGAAAGCAAAGTAACAAGAAATACTAAACTCAGGTGAAGGCAAGAAATACTAAACTATGAGTGAGGAGGGGAGATAAGGAAAAGATGACCTGAGCATGATCTGTAATGCCAATAGTGGCCACCGGCCCTTCATGCTTCACCCACTCATGTGAAGATGCATACTTCAACCCATCTACAACTGCACAATCCAACAGTGTTCTAACGTTACCCCCCCTACACTACAAAAAAAAAAGCCTGCAAAACAGGTTTTAAAAGGACAAATGCAAGGAATAAAAAGAGAGTACCAGTAGAGAAGCATCTTGAGAGGGAGTAGGAAGGAGAGAGGTGAGCTGTGGAGGAGGCAACAGAGATTCTCAGTGCATTGGCCGTTGAAGAAGCCCACAACCTCAGTGCCATGTTATCTCTTCTTTGTTTGCTTTGGTTATGCGTGTTTTGGCTGGCAAATAAGAGGCTGTGTCTATATATTTGTCGGAGGTTTTATCCTGGATGAATGGTGGGCAGCACGAGCCTCATCCTCAGACCTATTGTCATCCTTATCATTTGTTTTTGTGATAGAAGAATCTGCCTTGTGATCTAATCAAGTCTTTAGCCCCACACTCGAGGGATTGATTAACTGAGTTCAGAGAAAGTTTTGTGTAATGTGTGGCAATGGCATGGTTCAAATGTTATTTTAACACCCACATAATAATTTATGTGAGGGAGATAGTCTCGGTGAGGAAAAAATAAATAAAATTAGCCTGAGATCTTCTAGGCTTCTCAATTTTATTGGATATATTCATAGTTTGATATTCAAATATTCATTGTTCTCTTCTTCTAACAATTTAATTATTTATTGAAAATTAAATTTTATAATTTAATATTTTTATCAAGTTATTTTAGTTCGAGTCGCGGGTATGATGTGTTAACTTGGCTAACTCAATTTTTTTTAATTAATTTTTTTCTATTAATCCCTCAACAATTGAGTGAGAACAAGACTTTATAATTTGTTTTAGTTTATTTTTATAAGGTTATTATGGTCTCATACGTCAAGTCGTAGACTTTGTGAGTAACCCAGTTGACTCGGGTTATTTTTTAAATTATTTTTCTTCAATTTTATCTTTCAATTAGACTTTGTAATTTGTTTTGGTTTATTTTCTATGAGATTATCCTAGTCTAATAACTCGGGCCACAAATATAGTCGGTTAAACCGAGTTAACTTAGATTGTTTTTTTAATTGAACTTTTTTAAATTTTTTAATTTAATATTGGGTTGATTGAGAATTAAAATTTATAATATATTTTAATTTACTTTTTATAGAGTTATCTTAGTCTCATAACTCAGGTCCTGAATTTGATAAGTTATTCCGAGTTAACCCGGATCAATTCAATATATTATTATTATAATATTTAAGAAAAATATTATCTTAAATTTTTTTAATTAAATTATATTTTTATATATCGTTGATGTTATTTTGGATCCACAAAGTTAAACATGTTATATAAAATCAACCCCAAATTCTTTTTCTATAAGAAAACATTTTAGGTTTTTTATACTCCAAGAAAAATTTAATAAAACACTAAAACACTAAAAAATATATAGTTTACCTTTTATCCTATATTTATCTTTTACTTTACCTTGTCACTTTTTAATTTTTATTCGAGAAAGCAAACAGTAGAAAAAACCAGTTTTATATTCTATACATGAAAAAAACAAACATGAATCGAATTGAGGGTCAAAATTAATTCCAAATCAAAACCAAATTGAGATAGACCGATCGATCCGATCAGAGTTTGATGGGAGAGATTAATGAAGAAGACGAAGCAAAGAGCAATCACAGCAACATCGACGATAATGGTAATATGGCTGAAATCACCGTCAAAACTATTGGCCCTTCTCCTCCATCTCGCCTCCTCCTTCCTTCTCCCATCAAAGTGTGTCTCTTTATCTCTTCCTCGCTCTCTTTATGTACATATTTGTATCTTTTGGGTTTTCTTAGAGTTTGTTGTTTTATCCAATTTTGTCTGTTAAATAAAATTTTGATTCTTTATGCTGCTAAATTGGCTTAACCATGGATTACAGAAAGGCCCACTTAATATTTTGCATTTAATTCTTAATTTAATCCTTCCTTGCTTCATATTGTTGTGGTAAATCTCGAAAACCCATTTACTAAGATAGGGTTTCTCGGTCAAATTCTTGATTATAAGTGCATAAATTAGAGCAGCATTGTGGTCCATGGTTATTTATTTTTTTCCTCTCGTTCAATGTTATGGCTTGCCTTCTGAGGATTTATTATTGCACTGCAGTATGAAGTTTGAAAATATTGAATGTCCCTTGAAGTAGAAAAATGTGAGGTTTAGTTTGAATTCATGTAATTCTGTTTCTCATCAAAATGGTCTGCTTGCTTAAAGACCATATGCATAGTAACAAAAGGAAAATATCTAAATTTGAAAAGGATAATAAGATGCTTGTCATTGTGAATTCTTATAATTTTCTTGCATTGTTGTAATAGGTCCGTGATTTGAGGAAGTTGGTTGCTGAAAATAGGCACCTACCAATTGAGAATTTAAGGCTTATCTTGCGCGGGAATGTATTGCATGATAGCAGAGATGAGGATGATATACGGCTTAATAATGGAGGTACATGTCTTTTCTTTAGTGTTCGTATTACCATTCATATGTTGCTTGTTCCTGTTATTGTTGCTGTCCTGTGATAGGATTATGCAGTATATTTTTCTTCTTTGGGGAAATCTCCGGGTCTGATGGAATTTGCTATAATCTCTGATGTATTTTTAAACAGGATAATGAAGTTTTTAAATTCATAACATTATCCGATTATATTGACGTTAAATATCTTTCTTATGTTACTAATGATACTTTAGAAACTAAAAGTGGTTCAAGAAATATCAAAATTAGATAAAATGCAGAAACATTGTCCAATTTCAATCTTTAACCAATTGAAAGAGAGTCTGCTTTAAAGGGCAACAAGATTTTCTATAAAATAGATAATAGGGTTCTCTTGCCATTGTATGATTATAAGGTACTAACTAAAACCCTAACTATGTATTAAAGTGCAAATGTTTTTTTTTTTGCAAAGGTTTTGAAAACTGATAACCTAGTTTAAAATAATGTGGCTGTTGATTTTGATGGAAAAAATTTTGTTCTATATAACAGCTAACACTTATTTGCTGACAGAAATTAATGTAATTGAAAGCTATTACCAGATTCAAGATGCTATCAATTGTATATTTTAGGTTATTACTTTTTGCTCAGCCTAATGTATCAACATAACAAAAATGCTAACTACAAACATAATTATGTGGGCCCATGCTGCGATTTAGTTTTACTGATAATGTTCAGTTCAGCTTCTGCAAAGTTCTCTAATTAAGCTCCATGTTCTTCTTCTAAGATATAGGCATTTTCTGTTTACTTTCTAGATTCCCTGATTGTCGCTGTCAAACCAAAGCCGCCAGCAAAACATCTCCGAGATGGATTTGACGATGATGATGATGATCTGGTATTAATGAATAATTAATTCTACTGAACTGAGTTTTGGCGATTCTTAGAAATACTAATTTCTTATTAGTTAAATTGTTTTTCTTAATTTTCAACTCTCCAGAAGTTTCAGCTGCCACAATCAGCAAGTCGGTGGAAGAGGAGGCTTTATTTCTTTCTGCATGATAAGTTAAAGCTCCCTGGTGAGCATCTAGTAGAAGTACCTTTTGACGTAAAAAAACAACATTCTTCTGATAAAATTCTATTTTATTTCATTGATAGATATCCTTTTGATGGGACTTTTCTCTCTCAGTCTGAAGGCATGGGCTGTTTTTATTTTATGGTTCATTTTGGCACCTGTTGCCCACAGATGGGATCTGGGACCAATATATGTAAGTTGCTTCTCTTTGTGAGTTCTTTTTTTTGCAAATGTGTGGTACCTGTTTTATTTTTCAGCAGCAACTTTGATCTTTCTAAGAAAATGAAGAGGATTTGAACTGGATCTTCTCTGACCTCTTGCTAGCCATTTTGCCTTCTTTTTGCTTGACCTGAGTCGAATGAGAATGAATCCTGCTCAATGTAACCCATTAAAACCTCACATCAAAGTCACCTAAACAATCATTCTGATAATCTGCCATAAGATTTAATGAATAAAATGTTCCATTAATATATTTTTCCCTTCCCCGTGCTGAATTGGTGGGCTGCAATAAATTCAATAAGTTGGCTTGGAAGCTCATTTATGATTTATCGCTGCAATAAAAAGAAAAAAAAAAGTTGGAGTAGATTACATAGGTAGCATTGACTTTACCTGCAAATTGTTTTTGCCAGGTAGACATCACTATTGAATAAATATTTTTCCTTTAAAACCTCAACTTTTAGTAAAGTTTCCAAACCTAATAAAAGCTTACGCAGCAAATGCCCATTAAAAAAAATTATGGTAGCTGATTGCAAATGTGGACTGGTGATGGCATGCTAGTGTTTCTTGAAAAAACAAATTTGCAGAATTTGGACCATATCTATGCTACCACAATTAAATGTTTGCATGGTTGAACTGGTTACTTGATAACAGCATTTTAAACCCTGTGAAATGCTATCCATAGCATGACCATAACAAGCCTGAAATTTTCTTTGACTCATCTTTAACATATAGAAAGAGCAAAGCAAAATCCAGTTGTCATGCCCTGAGGACCATAGGATGTTATAGAAAGCAGATGGATAACTTTGGTGTGCTGTAGAATCTTCTATATAACCTGCATTTTATTCTGACAAATTACCTATATTCATTTCTCATTAGTATTTCATGTATCCTCATTTCTTGCTGCTACTTAACTTTCAGATAATCGGCACTGGCTTTGTTATCATCCTTCTGAATCTTGGGCGGAGGCAAGCTGGTGATCTCAGGTATAGAGTATAGACTAATAGGAATAGTTAGCTTGTCCAATTCCCCATGTTGTTTTCTAGTGTCCTCTAACTCTGCTGCTTGTCCATCCATGCTTCTATTTCTTGCATCTTTTTAACAATGTGATTCACCCATGTGTGTTTCCGGTCTCATTTATTGGTTTTTAATATTGCAGCGCGTATTCTATCTTCAATGAAGACTTTAGGGAGCTTCCTGGGACCCTTAACGCAGATCGCCTGGATAGAGACATTCGGGCCGGCCAGTTTTGAACCTTAGACGGGTTACATCAGTGCTACTTTCAGGCCATGCATGCTGTAACAATGTATACTCACAACTTTTTGATGTATGTGTATACCATCTGCACAGAGAGTCGCTTGACTTGTACTAACAAATTTCCACCCACATTTTTCCTTCACTATGTTTCTCGCCGTAAGATTTTAAACTGCTTTTTTTTTTTCCCTACTCGTAGAAACTGATGAAAACATCATTTGTCTCATTAAAGCAAATATACCTGTGTGAGATGAATGTGAATGGAACACGCCCAGAATTGGAGGGTTAGATAGAAAATGAAAAGCAATGTAATCCTGGAATTATTGCTCCTTAACTGTGAAGAATTTGGGGATTTTTGTTGCTAGCTTGTTCTGTTGGGCTTAGAAAAGCTGAAATGGAGTTCCAGAATTATTATCCCCCTCCAGAGGAAATGGGAATTGGATTCTTCCCATGTAGGAACTAGGAAATTGTTTTTTTTTTTTTTTTTGGTATTGTTTATATATGATAAGTATATCCTTTTTATTTTAGTATAGTTTAAATACTTTCTTGCTATAAAATTTTCCATTCTCAAAACCCTCTTTTATTTAATTTTGTGACTATTAAAATAAATAATCAGAAAGAATTTGAATTATGGAATAAATAATGTATTTATCCAATGGAAATTATTTTTTCTTATTTGACATGGTCATGACTTTTTTTATTTATCACTAGCATGATTTTTCCAATACAAACTTGAAGCAATTAAAATAGAAGTTTGAAAGAATTCAAATGATTTGTATTTAAGAGAAAAGAAAATGTTATTCTTTTGACAAATTTTCCACTTCATGGGCCGGTCCAAGCAAAGCTTAAATTCTCAAAGCTTCTCTTCACTCGGTGATGGTGACTGAAGTGCAAGAAACTAGACAACAAGAAAAAATGATGTGAGGCATTAACTATTCAAAACTTCCTTGAGCACTCTGTCTCCTTTTTCTCTTCAATTTTCTCCCCACAGCTTGGCCTCAGCAACAACTCGTTCTCTATCCAAATCTCTGTTTAACATCTTAGCAGTTATTTTTTAGTGAGTCATCTTTTTCTGTCCCTTCCGAGTCCCATCTGCATTCTGATCCTCCTTCCTTGATTATGATGATGCAAGGAGGGAAGGGGATGGGCTGGAATTCTTTTAATATAAATAAAAATTGAGATTGGAATTTTTGTGTAGATTACAAAAATCTCATATCGAAACTAAATTAGTGTTTTGATTCGTGGTGTTTGTGTTATGTTATATTTGATTTGTGGATTGTGTTATATGTAGGGGTGAAGAAAAAATTGAAGAGCTGGATTATTGCAAGATTTATGAGGTTTTTTTGGTCTATTGCTTAAAAACAATAATTTGATTTTGATTTTGGTTTAGAATCTTTGTTCATCAAGAGAAAAAGAATGGAATTATATATGAACATGGAGAAATCTGTTTAAAAAGAGAAATTCTATATTTTTTATATATTATAATATGGATAATTTGATCATTTTATTAAATTCAAAAATTTATGTCAATACATTATGTAAATTGTGATTTTTTAAACTATAACATCTAAATATAACACAGAATAAACTATAAGATGCTAGGATTAATTTTTTCTAAGTAACTTGAAATGTGATGATGTCCCAAAATATCCAAGCAACTTAGGAGGAAGGGTCATATGTTGGATAGTCGGTTAATTTCTTGATTCTAGCATTATGATCCATTCTTCTTGACCAATGTAACTGGTAGCCTATACCTGGTGTTTAATAAGTCAAGGTGACCGCTAACTGATATCGGCCAAAGATCCTCTTTGGTAGTTTTGAGGACTCTATGATGCTTAAATAAATATATTTTTAGAGAAAAAAAATACAATAATATTTCACAGAGAAAAACTCTGAAAAATATATATGTTAAAAATATTGAAAATAAAGAGATTGTGACCCTGATACCTCAAGGATTAACGAGGTATTTATAGCTTATAAGTTTTTTTTTTATGAAGAGGAGAGGATGGAGTGTTATTTTATCCTTGTAGCATTTAATGAGAGATAAATATTTTATATATGAAGGATAAATATCATTTATATATCATTAATATCGATAAAAATATAATAGCTCTTTAAAAAGCTTTTATGCACCTAATAATGTTGAAAGATAAACATTTTTTATCTTCATATTTTATGTTAAGAATTAAAAAAAAATGGAGTTTTGTTATTCAATAATAAACCTAAAAAAAATATCATTTCTATATCATTGATCTTTTAAGAGAGCGTTTGGAAACGCGGGTTAACCCGAGTTTCTAAAAAATTCAATCTTTTTTTATATTTTGGATCGTTTTGATGTGCTGATCTTAAAAAAAAAAAATTAAAAAAAAAATTATTTTAATACATTTCGGCATAAAAAACATTTTAAAAAATAACCATAACCACACTCTCAAACATACTCTAAGTCTTGGCAAGTAGCTTTTGCTAAATCTTTTAGAAATTTTCCTCTTTTTGGGAG
>Ga0307515_10005677_pt1 | contig 25187 bp, 20 predicted proteins | sample 17_EM_MG_FD_194513 | JGI IMG/M metagenome (GOLD analysis project Ga0307515, IMG submission 194513) | Populus trichocarpa ectomycorrhiza microbial communities from riparian zone in the Pacific Northwest, United States - 17_EM | ecosystem: Host-associated > Plants > Roots > Unclassified | place... | reverse complement strand
CGACACTTAGATCAGTATCGAATATCTTACCACTATACTCTCCATCTATACTCACTCGCTCTCGTGCGCAACCGTATACCATCTCATACGTCTGCGGCTAGACGTAGGCGTACGCGTCCTTACAATATGTTCTAATATTCAGCATTAGGGGCAACAGCAATCCATCAACTCTGGTGCACCAGACACTTGTGAGGTACAAACAACATACTGCTATCTGTGAGATAGACACAAACTGTGGGAACCAGTGTATCGGAATGCTGTGCAGGCTGACTGTGAAATGCATCTTCGTTGATCTAGTGCCACTTCGTTGCCCTATTTTCCTGATATTCTATCACACTTCAAGCTGTATTTACAGTTATATCCTTTTCTCTCTATATTCCCCAACTTCTATCTTCACAGGAATTAACATGGAACCTACTGCTAGCTAGGTGCAGATTTACTATTCACAGAAGAATCAAAAAGCAAACCTTGAGTGGCACCAGAACTCTCATTCAAGAAGACTGCCAATCTTCATTTTCAAGTAAATGTTTTACTTTCTATTCTGCCTTGGCATACTACATTGAACATGACTAATATCCACACAATAAATGTATTACTGCAGGAAGATGAAGATACCAATTGGAAACTCAGTGAGGTTGAATATGAACTCTGCAGAGATTCCACCTACACTTCTGACATCAAAAAACATCATGTGGATCACCACCAGAAGGTTCTACTTCTTGGCCATAAACACCAGGATAAGACATTATTGTTATGGAGGTACTAAAATATGAAGAACTAATATAACATTTATTTATTTCAGTACAGCTACCTATTCAAAACCTGCCATCTCTTTCTTCTGCATTTTTCTCCACACTCCACCCTTTGTCACCTCATACACAAGCCAACAATCAATCTTAGCAATCATGATGATTAGCACCATTCAAAAGTTTTCTCGAATTCTTCATGCAGTGTTAGACCACTCTTGCCCAAGTCACTGACATTCTACTCAATGTCCCCTAGCAAGGCTACGTTTCCAATCAAATACACATTACAAATCATTCCCAGCTCTCCGTAAGACAGGTACAAGTCCCATAATTTGGTGTTCATCTAACTGAATGTTTCCTTCATTACAGTGAGTTGAACAATAGGCATATGATATGAGTACAGCAGGTTGGCAATGTGCTATTTTCTTCAAGTGGTTTGAATGTCAGACTAGAGTAGAAACATTTGTAGAACTTCTACAGAATAGAATTCATAATAATACTGAAAGGTGATCTTTCCTGGTGATACCTGACTGCAGACTGCTGCAATAGCATGATTCTTCCCATTGCTGGAACAATATGAGCTCTGTATAGGCAAGTTCCAAAAATGTGACTCCTTCAGATACTTTCACTATAACAGCATGATTTCTTCATAACTTCTTGCTGACTAGAATTCCATTGAAGAATATTCATAGTTCAATTAGCCACAGATTGTCTTGGGTTATCGATTTCATGCATCAGTAACTTTAAGTTGTTATACTGCTGGCTAGGGCATTCTCCACAAGATATGAAACCCACAAAATTGCAGCTCATAACTTCTACTATGATATCTTACATTCTGTTTGTTCCATACTTGGGACTTCTGCAGACACATGCTCTCACAGTGCTGGACACAGTTATATCAATACCGCATGATACGTGTTAGCAATGGATCAGGGTAACCTGCTAGCGTTCCTGGTTTGGACCAAACAGACAGATCGGTTCAGTTTCAGACCTGTCCAAAAACCTGACCCCCTTCTTCTTTGCGGTACAAACCCCGACCCGTACCAGTCAACCCGCAAGTTTCGCTGGGTTCGGGTAGACCCATTGGGTCGAATATCTGGTTCCAAATTTTGGGTTGTTCAATATGTGGTCGCATTCAGATATCCTATTGCTACGCGTAAAATATTAACGATGGTACATCACTGTACTTCTGGGATGTACTGGCCGGCTCTATAATCGAAAAAATGGAGAGACATGTTGCCTGCCCCATCCTGGAAATGAGCATCAACACAGGGTCAACAATTTTTGGTCTTGCATCTTGGGTAATCTGAGTGGCGATTGGTTGCAGATAGTCATAACTGATGTATTGGCCTTCTTTAAAGGCAAAAGAGGAAGTGACACACTCCCTGCCCCATCTTGAAAATGAGCGTCAACTGAGCGTCAACGATTTAAGATCTTGCATTGTAGGTAATCTACGTGGCGCATGATCGCAGACCTCTATTAAGGAGGAATTGGCAGCTTCTCTAGGCAGATAAGCAAGCGACATCCCCATGACACCCTCCTGAACAGTAATAACTTATTTCATTTACAATGCAGCAACAAAGAGTTAATGAGCGTTTTGGCCTAGAAGGACGGTCAAAACATCGTATATAGACAATGACCGATACATCGCACTTTGATTACCCATGCTGAAAGGCCAAAAATTGTTGACACTCCATTGATGCCCATTTTCATGATCGGGCATGGAGAGTGTCGCGATCTCTTGTCCCTATAAAGGTGGCAAATACTCTGATTATGTATCGTAACAACCAGAACACTTTTGAATTACCTGACTTATAAGACCAGAATTCATTGAAGCTCTGTTGATGCTCAATCCCAGCATGGGGCAGAAAGCATGTGGCTCTCTCTTTTGCCTATAAAGCCAGCCAACACCGCATTTATGAATGGCTGCAATCAATCGCCATGCAAATTACCAACGATGCAAGACCAAAAATCCTTGATGCTCCGTTGACACTCATTTTGCCATGGGCGTATCCACAATATGTTGGCATTTAATTTGGCATAGTATATCATTAATGGTGTTTTGGCAGCGTTTGTACTGTCTTCATGTACTTTCTCCTTCATCACTACATTGTTCTTTAATAATACATATAAATATATCCCTCAAAATATACTTTAAAGTGTCTGCAAATTGTAGATAATAATACACTCAAAAATCCCATTCCATTCCATCAATGCTCGTCTTCACAGTCAGGTTCACTCCATAAGCTGCTGTAGTCTGCAAAATGGATGCCAGCTGCATTTCCACGCGGCAGATAGTGCACGAACCAGTGGATGGTCATATATCAGTCGGCGAATCAGGATTGAAATCTTCATCGCACATGCGATCCTTGGCATATGCATCATGATTGAGTGCAGGGGACAAGAGTATAAATATAAACATATCCGGGGGGCACACCTTTGATTCCAGATGAGTGAGCTCCCTCAACTTCACCGGGTGGCACAAGTGGCGTTCCGGGCGGAAGTGGCGTCGGTTCTGGTGTGGGTTGTTTGAGTCGCTCTGGTGGAGGTGCACCTGTGCCTTTTCGCCTCCTGCGTGTCTGGGGATTCTGTGCTGTGCCAGGTTGTCAAGGAAGCCAGCCGCCCGTGTGATTTTCCCAAAGCATAGCCGGGTGTCTTTCCCTCGCAGCCTTCACCTGTTTGTGCCCAGGGATCTCCACTCCCCGCCTCTCCTATTCTCGGATTTTGGCCCCACATTTCCCAATCAGGTGTTACGTTTCCTCTATTGCGGTGCGCAGAAACCCTCCTTTGGCCATCCTGGCCATACTCAAGGCAAGGCTCATGTCAGACTGTTCAAGCTGTACCCGACCTCCTTGCCTTGCCATAGTTGCAGACATGTTGAAAAGCTACATGAAATTAGTTGCTGCATCTACATATCAGATTCGGCTATTACCTCCACCAAATACCCTTCCTTGGCATCCTCTAGGGTGGTCAAAGCCTGTTTCGTCCACTCTCAGGGATGCTCATTACTAAATTCTCCCGCGACATTCCCAGTGCTAACAACATCATGACGTTCCATTGCGCAGACTGTGCGGACAAATGCCTTGGTCGACCATGGAGGTTTCCCATAATGGGCAGCTATAAATTTGTTACACAGCTCTCTACATATGCCAGCTGTATGTTATACTGTTAGTTGATGGTGGTCTACTTCGATACCACAATATTCACATCTGATCGTGTGCTTCTTCATATACTTGCTGCTTCTGGTTCGACAGACATTGTGTAAATGTGCATCCAGGGCTGTATTTCCGGTGGCTGCATTTGCAGCGTCACACCAGATAGAGTGGTGTCTGCATTGTAGTTGGGTCTCAGCAGGCGGCATATTGGATGATACACCTGTCGTTCTGCTCGATTCAGATTCACTCGCAACTTGCTGAGGTGTCTGCGGAGCCATGATTTGCTGGTGTGGAAGTGAAGAGATGATGAAATCGAGAAGAAGTGAGAAGTTCTGAGGAAGATGATAACGAATAGAGGTTGGAAGTCTTGAGGGATATATAGTTAGCTTCACGTCAAAATGGAATTCGTAGCTGCCAACATACACGTTCTACACAAGATGAATCTTGCTGCGTCTAGCTGCAGGTTTGACAGGTTTCCAACCATTCCGCAATTTGCATCAAGTCGGTCGGATGTTGTGTGTCAAGGTAGAGGCATAAATCGAGGTGAACAACCACCAAATCACATGTTTGTGAGATATAACCACCACACCCTTCGACGGAAAGAATGTCTGCTGATGTTTGTCTCAAGCACTGCCCGCGATCTCACACGAAACAGACACTAAACGTCATGTAATGATGTATGGTTAGCATTGCTATTCCCTATGTAGTGATGGTCAAAACACAGATTTTGCTTGGTTCAGGTCAATTAAGCGTACCAACCTCGGCATCAAAGACACAGCTTGCCTCCATATGGTCAATATCTTGCAACATCCAACATCTTGCCCATCAACAAAGTCAACACAAAATACAATGGTCAATGCTCCAAAAATAAACCTTTTGCCACTACCGGCAGGCAAATGCAGCGAATTGACAAAATGCTGCACACGATCATGTCATCAAACAAAAGATGGCAAGTGCAGCTTGCAAGCAGAGATGGTCCGAGCCTATGGAGCATTGCGCAGGTTGCGATCCAAAAAGAAGCTTACAGTGGGGAAACGTCGAGAAACGTACTTTTCAAGCAATGAAGAGAAGGAGAAATGGATTGTGGATTATGTGGAAAGAGAGACCGCTGTGGCAAGAAAGCGAGTTGAAGACGCAGAGACAGCAACCAAGCAGGCGGAGGAAGATATGAGAAACCCGGAAAAGGTGGGATCGTCAACCACAAAGCCTGAAACAACATTTGAGGAGATGTTGAACACCATCGGAGATAGTCTGAGTGATTTTGCAACTTCCGACAATGGTGAGGATGGGGGAGATGAGGATGATGATGTAGAAGAATCTGAGCTGGGCATGCTGAGCGAAGATGACGAACCCGGCTGGGTAATGGGCACTATCTCCAAAACGGTATTGCATCGCATGAAGCGTATTCAGCAGAAGCAGATGAAGCTTGAAGTCTTGATGCAACCAGGCTGGGGAGACACAGCCGACCACTTCCATGAGAGGGACGAGATGTATGGGACGACGGAATTGAAGGTTCCGGCTGTCTTTCAACCTCAAATCAAATATGATGCACCCTCATCTGCACCAACGACATATGGTTAGCCTCCAGAGACTCTTGATAGCATCCCGGGAAATTCACCAATGCTGAAAGTGACATCTCGACCAGGGAGTAGTCATATGAGGCTAGGTTTGCGGAAATACCAGACGCACAAATCCATTCAGTCTCTCCCGCCTGATGCAGCGCCCAATTCGTCACTAATTAAGAAATCAGAGACTGCTGAACCCATTACCATTTACTCTTGCAAATAGGGTCCCGAGCTCATTACCATATTGTGATCTGATTTGCACGAAGAAATGGTGACAGCTCCTCCATCGCTGGAGGAGTGAATGGATAGAATGTGATTTTTCAGAATGTATCTCTTCGAACAGCAATATGTGTATTTATTTTGCTATTTGTCAGCATTTACTCAATTTCAGTGACCAAATTGTGAGACATGCTAATTGGTCTGTGCATGTGCAAGGGTCGGATGGGCCATGGCAATGTTCTAGACTCCAAATGGTATCAACTGACAACCAATGAACTTTATCTTGTCTTGCCAGTTACTGTTAAGTCAGAAAACTACAACTAAAGTAGAGTTGAAACTCACTAACCCAATTTAAGTCAGCGATGTCGTACAAGTCATTGACAGAGTGATCAAAGCACAATGTGAACCGGGATGAATGACGACCGTCATGCTGCATTTGTCCATGCATCCAACTGTATTACTCTCTGCCCAGACCTGGTGCACATGGTCGAGATTTCGAAAATTGCTTATGGAAGGCCATGGAAATCGCAGAGAATGAGCTGGATGATGAAAGGTGAGGAAGTAGGGCTCAATATTTTAAAATCTAGCATACAGATCTACACACGGATAATTTCCGGCCGTAAGCGCTGTAATGTGATAGGCCAACATTGTTCATCACTCAGAGAACGTGTCCAGTGGTGGATCAGAAATCGAGACGCTTGGAAGCGTTTGAATGCAAATGTTTATACATTGAAACGATTTATTGGCGGCCAATGAAGCCTGGATGAATTTTTACATACGATTGTTGAGCATCGAATGACTGTTACTATGTCATTATGGTGCGTGTCAATGGAACGTCAACGATTCTTTGTCTTACATTTCTGGCAAACAAAGGGCTGCATAGTCACATTGTTTCAAAGTGATTGGATTGGCCGTTTTAATGGGTACAAATAAAAGTGACACGCTCGTTGCCCCATCCTCGATATGAGGGTCAACAATGCGTCAACCATTTTTGGCCTTGTGAGTTTCATAATCAAAAAAAGACATGGTCACTGTGACATATAATCAAAGTATTGGCCACCTCTAAAGCCAACAACGCTAGCGAGCACATCGCTTCTATCCCATAAAAATCAGCGTCAACGGAGCAACCACGCCTTTTGTTCCTGCATCTTGGATAGTCAAACTGCTTTGCAACAACATTAAGCTACAATCGAATTATTGCCCGCGATTATGCGCAACAATGGTATTGAAGATATCGCTACCACCTCCTAAAAATGGGAGTCAACAAAGAGTCAACGATTTTCGGTCCTGCACCTTGGAGAATCAAAGGGCAATGCAATCTTTTCAATCCATAATCATAGTATCGGCTGCCTTTATGGGCAAATATGCTTCAGACAATATCGTTACCACCTCCTAAGAATGTTTGTCAATTGTATGTCAACACGTTTTGGCCTTGCAACATGGACACTCAAAGCGCTGGGAATCAGCATTGACCCATAATCAATGCATTGGCCGACTCAATGGGCAACAATGCGACCGATGATATTGTCATCACCTCCTGGCAATGAGCATCAACTGAGCATCAATGATTTTGTTCCTTGCATCTTGGATATTCTAAGGGCTATGGAACAGGGTTAACCCACAATCAACATATCCACTGCCTTTACAGGCAAATATGCTAGTGTAGATATCATGTATGCCTCCTACAATTGAGCACCCACAGAGTGTCAAAATTTTTTGTGGGGGCTCAATAAGCTACACAGCAATGAACTGCATTGCATTGTTCCTAAATTGAGTGTTACATGGTCAGTATTTTCAAAATGTCCTTGTATACAACTTCACAAATATGCATGCAATGTCTCACAGATTGGACTGTTTTTGCTTGTAGCTGTAGAGTCACTATTTAAGAACCCGTATTCTACTTCACTATAAGGCAACATTTGGCAGTCTCTGGAGTTAGATTACCCTGCTATCTAATTCCGACCGTGATGTGGGATTCGAAATCTTGGAATACCTCATTGGTAGAGGTTATGATCGCAACCAAAAATGAATGTATCGTTATTCGTGATTTGAGCAACTTTACTTTGCAACTCATGTTCGATACCTGGTGGGCTTCAATGAATGTACGCTCGAAACGTCCTATGGCTTGGAATAATTCTAGACATGCTCCTTCGTGGCGATTGGATTTGCACTGTCGCATTGAGGAGTCCAGTAGCCCTGAGATCATATGTATCGTTTGTCATCAAGTTCTTCGCCATCCATCCGAACATGCTACCAGCTCCATGGGGAATCACTTGCTGGCAAAAAGTTACATTGCAAAGTTAAACAAATTGACAGAGTCGTAATGTACTGAATTGACTAGTTCAACCGTCACTGAACCAGCTTTGGCCATTTTGAGGAGACAAGGAAGTCGAGGAATTACTATGGTAAGTTCATAAAGGAAATTCATATTGGACGTTCAGGTTTGATTCATATTAACTGAATTGACAGACAGAACACTCCAAACTGGCAGTGAAGGACTATGAAACTTCTGAATTTCACCAAAACACGTAGAATTGCTACCTCATGTTAGTATTTGTCTTGGCTCATAGTCCAAGGAACGCTATATCAAATCTCAAGCTACAATGGTCTTATCAAGCATTACAAAGTGTCCTAGTGCTGCTGTCCGCAACCACCCTTAGCAACATTTGCTGGAGGGAATACCCAATGACCATGGATGCAATTATGAAGCAATTGACGTCATGAAATAATGTTAGTTTACCATGGGACGGGTGCACATCATCAAACAAACTAGACATAACATTTGACATTGCTTACAATGTGGACCAAAATTGGGCATTCCGGGAAGTGGAAGTTGCATTCGATGAGGTTGATCACCTATCATTCCCCTTTTTCGACAGCTAATTCAGGACAATGGGTCAAGGGCCAACATTCTGGGGCAAGGCTAGCCGTACTTTTGAAGGACGATCTTGATTGGTTTCAGCATACCAAGGGCCATTTTCTTCGAATTATGACTGATAATGCTTCCTCAAATTAATCGATGAGTGGCAAGCTGCAAGGCACCCTTGAGGCCTCCGGAATCGAGTGGGCTGCATTGTGGAACTACGTACCATGCATGGCACAGGTCATAAAGCTAGCCTGAGATGCATTCATAAGCAGTCTCAGTGAAAATGGCAGCACCAAGTCTTGGGAAGCCCATGCGCATAATCAGCAATTTGGAGAGATTGAAAGCATAGACATTGGGAAGAGTCAAAGACTTCCAAAAGTGGGCAATGCTAGAATCAACGAGGTGTCGGCTATGGAACCAGGTTTAGCAAAGATATTTGTGAGACTATATATTTCAAGATATTTTGAAAGTCCTGAAACTAATCTTCATATAGTAGAGAATGGTTGCTGTATTGATTGTGGTGACACCTGGCCGTCGAACTGAGTTCATTGACTGTCAAAAAGCCAATCTCTGCATCGCGGTAGTAACTATTATGGATGTAAAGACATGTTGGAATTCGACACTGGAGTTGCTTGAGTGAGCCCACTGATCACAAAAATTCACCTGCGAGTGGCTGCAGAATCCAAAGTACTGTCAATACCGGCCACTCTTGACAACACAGGATGAATGGACCATTGTCAATTATGGAATGGAAGTTGTGAGGCCATTCCGACACAGGACCCTGTGGATGTCGAAGAGGCATACAGTCACATTTCATCACGTTATCACAGTCTACCAGGACATATTGGATCAGATGGATGGTGTTATGCGAGCCTTAGCATAGAGGAAGACATTATGCAGGGAAGACTTGTACTTCGCCGTGAAGTTAGTGCGACAGAAGCTGTCCAAATATTATACTGAATTTACTCCAATGACTGGTATGCTTCCCCTTTCAGCACATTTCCTCAATCCTTCCTAGCAGTTGCGAATGTTTAAGAAGTGGGACCGGGGAATGGATATTACTCCGGAGGACGAGACTCCATATACTACCCAATACCAAGAATCGTTGCTGAAGTATGTGGAGAATGAATACTGTGCCAAACATGGACGTGTGCCATTCAATAAACCCGAAAGCGTACCGAGTTATAATCTCCTCATTTCTCTAATGCCTTCAGGATCCAGTCAATCGTCCTTTGATCCATATGATTTGTCCAATGATGATACTTAACGCCTAACAATGTGGCTTAAATGACACCTGGAGAATGCAATCTTGCAGCACACGTATTGGCTGCCGCCAGGCTCTATTTGAATTCACCGCCTCAATCACCAAAGCACTGGAGGCAAGTTAATCCAAATCTGAATGATTACCATTTCAACCCAATGGAGATTGGCAGGACATTTTGGATAATTGATATAAGCGACTGGTGGCGACAACGAGAGGAAACGCACTCAAAGTACCCCAATCTCTCTGATGGGGCATGAGACAAATTCTCTATCAAATGACATGGTCTCCAAGTGGAGGCCAGTATATTCCTTGGGTGGGATGTTATCAGCTGGAGGCAGTCAAAAACCACACCCGAGACCCTTTACAACCAAGTCATTACAAGGCAGTTCGCTCCAGCCAATATCGGGATACTGGTGGGAGATGACCTAGCAATGGATACGATGAACACAGAAAATGACTTGCAAATGAAGAGACAAACAGAAAAGAAATTTGCACAAAATGGCCAAAGTCAATGACATTTTGGAGATGAGGCAGGGCAGCCAAAACCTAGGTGCTACACAGAAGGAATCTCCCGCTCAAAACAAGCAGATGACACCTGTATGATACATTTCGGATACAGAAGAGATCGTCGAAGCATCCTGCTCACTCTTTTAACATGATGGTGCAACTGTATTTAAATTGTCGGAAAGATCACCTTTGCCACCCGCTTTGACTGCAAAGGATCTCCCTGGAGGACGAACTCAAATGTTGAATGTCCACCAAATCCCAAAAATCTACCACCATCCAGTCAAAATTGATGAGCAAAGCGCACCTGAATGCATTTCGGACACCGATAATCAGCTTGACTGGAATTGTGACTTGGATCATTCAATAGTCAGCGAAGACGATTGTGCGGTAGACGTTCAATCAGATATCGAACGAGACAATTGCATCGAGGATCTGAAATGCCCCAAGCACCGGGATGTGAGTGCCGCACCAAACATCCCTGGATGGAATGGGCGAACACAGATGTCAAAGAGATAGGCTAAAGGGGTGTTACTGACGGTCACTACAATGGAAACAAAGAGGAATAAGGGAATCAAGAAAATGTAGCACAGAATGTGTGAATATGTTATACGAGCTTCTTAATGTACCCTGACCGAGAGTTTCATTTAGAGATATAACATCGGCGAATGGTGCGCAGTGACTTGTCAATATCGGTTGGATAACAAATGTATAGCGGGTGCAATGATTCCTTTGGCAAGATATACAAATTTTACTAGTATGAGAGCGATCAGTGCAGGAATATTACTGGGCTCAGCTTTGCCTCAGGGCTGGGTCTCAATCTGTCAGAAAATCAACCAATACATTCAAATCATTATGAATACAATTATTGATTGCAGCAGATGCCATTGAATGGACAATACACTGAAATGAGCATCATCAGAGCGTCAACAATTTCTAGTCTTGTAAGTACGGTAATTGAAAAGTGATTTGGTGGGTGGTATGCATATCCGACATATTGGCAGCCTTTATAGGCAAATGAGAAAGCAACACAGTCACTGCCCCATTCTGAGAATGAGCGTCAACAGAGTGTCAACAATTGTTGGGTTTGTATCTTGGGTAATCTACATTCTGATTGGTTGCAGCCATCCATTGATGAGACATTGGCAGCCATTAGAGGCAAAAACAACAGCGACACACTCCCTACCCCATCCTGGAAATGAGCGTCCATGGAGTGTCAACATTTTTTGGTCTTGCGTATTTGGTAATTAAGGCATCATCCAGATATTCGAGCTCATAACAGTACTATTGACCACCTTGATAGGGAAAAGTACAATCAATCACAAGCAAACCACCAATTCCAAAATAATTGATATCGCAAACTGCAAAACATACAAAACAAATTATTGGCTGTCAAGTACACAATTTTGATAAGACACTATTATCAATCTGCAAAAACAATAGCCTTATATGAATCAATAGATGGACCCGCTGGGAGACCCACTGACAACCCGCCCAATTGCGACGGATTAGGAGTTTTCCGTCGACGCATACCTGAGTTGAAGGTTCGGTTGTATTGACTGCCCAGATCATCAACTTGGCGACGGTTTAGTGTATGCCCGGACCCAGAACCGAAGTGATGGCCCGTAGCCAGGGCTAACAATAGGTATGCCAATCCCTTCTATGTGGCATGCGACATATGTTCCATTCTAACACATGGTGTTGGAGTGGAGCCTAGTTTTTCGCTTGGGTGAAACGTTATCGGCTGTAGACAGTCTCAAACCACTGGTGAGACCCTTCGGGAACAAGTCATTGTAAGGCAGTATGCTGGAGCCAACAATGTGATATTGGCAGGCGATTACACAGCATTGGATACCACGGAAACTGAAAACGACTTGGAATTGCAGAATGCGGCGGAGGAACGACAATTGCACAGAATGGCCAAGGTCCATAACTGTTTGGAGATGTGGCAGGGCAGCCAAAACCTACAGGCTACACAGAAGGAATCTCGAGCCCAAAACATGCAAATGACAGCTGTTTAATACATTTCAGATACTGAAGAGATCATGAATGCATCCTGGTCAAAGTTTCAACATGTTGGTGTGGCTGCATTTAAATTGTCGGGATGATCATTGTTGCCACCTGCTTTGTCTGCAAAGAACCTGCTTGCCAGACGAACTGAGGTAGTCAATGTCCTTTGAATCAATGGAATCGACCATCATCCAGTCGAAAGTGATCAGGAGAGTGCACCTGACAGCATTTCTGACAGCGAACATGGGCTTGAATGGGATGGTGGCTTGGATTATCGAAACGTGGGCCATGACGACTGGGAGGCAGAGGACGAATCCAATACCGAGCTTGACAATGGCATTCAGGCTCCGACAAGCCTAGAGCACCTGGATGTGATTGGCGCACCAAATGTTCCCGGATTGATTCGGCCAACACAAAGGTCAATGAAACAAGTTCAACAGGGGTTGATGACAGTGAAAGCAATGGAAACTAGGAGGAATAAAGGAAACAAAAAAATGTAGGACAGAATGGGTCAATATGTTTTCACCAGGTTCTATATGTTGCTTGACCGAGAATTTCACTTAGAGAAATATTATGGGAGAAGATTGAGCAGTTGCATGTGAATAATTGTTCATATACTGAAGTATAGCAGGCAAAATGCATCATTTAGCAAGGTATTTCAATTTTTGTTGAATGAGAGCGACCAGTGCAAGAAGATTACTAGGCTCAGCTCTGCTAAAGTGCTGAGTCTCAATGTTGCTGAAAGGCAACTAATAAGTTCAAATATTTATTCATACAATTATTGATGGCCGCAGATATTGACCAGACAATACATTAAAATGAGTGTCAACACAGCATCAATGATTTGTGGTCTTGTAAGCAAGTCAATGCTAAAAAGACGTGGTCACTGTTTAGCATAACCGATGTACTGGCTGCCTTTATTGGGGCAACAGCAAGTGACACAGTCACTGCCCCATTCTCAAAATGAGCGTCAACTGAACGTCAATGATTTTTGGCTTTGCATTTTGGGTTATCTAAGTGTTCATTTGTGGTAATAATTCATATATGATGTATTGACAGCCTTTTCAGGCTAAAAAATCTGTGATATCTTTGTTACCCCATCATGAAAATGAATGTCAATGGAGCATCAGCAATTTTTGGACTTGTATGCTACGTAATCGTAAAGTCAATTGGTCGCTGATTAGCATAACCGATGTATTGGCTGCCTTTCCATGCAACACTGCAAGCGACATAGTCACCGCCCCATTCTGAAAATAAGCATCAACTGAGGGTCCACGATTTTTGGCTTCACTTCTTGGGTTATCTGAATGTTGATTTGTGGTGATAATTCATATACGATGTATTGGCACCCTTTGTAGGCGAAAAAATGCATACTATCTTGGTTACCCCATCATGAAAATGAGCATCAATGGAGCGTCAATGATTTTCAATCTTTCAAGTCAGGTAATTGAAAAGTGATCTGGCAGTCGTTAGGCATAATGAATGTAATGGCAGTCTTTATAGGCAAAAGAGAAAGCAACACAGCCATTGCCCCATTCGGAAAATGAGCCTTAATGGAGAGTCAATGATTGTTGGCTTTGCATCGTGGGTTATCTAAAGGGTGAATGGTTGCAGACATCAATAAAGGAGGCATTAGCTGGATTTAAGTGCAAAAGCAACAGTGGCATGCTCCATGCCACATCCTGAAAATGAGCATCAACGGAGCCTGAACGATTTTTGGTCTTGCATCTTTGGTAATCTAAGAGTCGCTGAGTGGAATTAATTTATATCCAATGTTGTGGCGGCCTTTTCAGCCAATACAGTGCACGATATCTTTGTTACCCCATTATGAAAATGAGCGTCAACGGACCGTCAACAATCTTTGGTGTTTGGTATTGGGTAATCAAGGCATTGATCGGATATTTGAGCTCATAACCTTGCTATTCACCGCGTTAGTACTTCAAAATACAACTCACAACAGGGAAAACATTGATTCCAAGATAATCAATATTGCAACCTGTAGAGCATTCAAACTGTGATTGCTGGTAGTTGAATAAGCAATTTTGATCAAATACTATTATCACACAGCAAAAGCAAGAGTATTATATGAATCGACAGACGGACCCACTAGACAACCAGCTGACAACCCGCCGAATTCAGACGGGTTCGGAGGTTTTGCATTGAACCATACCCGAATTGACAGTGTGGGTGTATTGACCACCCAGACCTCCAATTTGGCGAACATTCCGCTCAGATCCGGACCCGGTCCGGAAACGACAGTCCGGAACCGTGGCTATCACTTCTCATTGTTAATTTGAGTCATTTGTAATTGCATCTGAGCATTGATTGGTGACCATCAAATTGTCACAGGGGTTCTAAATCCCAATAATCAATACAACATGTATTGAATTACGTACAGCTGCCTATCCAAGAAACTCTTTCTTTCTTCATCTTATCCTAAGACTCAACCTCTTGACCTTCTTCATGAGCTGCGGGATGAGTACATTTCCAAGTGTTGATATTTCCTCTCTGCGTATAGATTACACCTCCCCTGCAAACAAAGGCGCTTCAGAAAACTCTTTGTAGGGTAACTACCCTGGAGATAAATGTGGATGAACATCGTAGCTGATACCTTCAGAGACCACAAACGAAATAATCACGTGGGAGATGTGGGGTATGCGAAGCTCGTCTAAATGGATAATCAGATCTCCTAATGATTCGACTTTCTTCTGGTGTGTGTATTGAGATTGTGTTAACCTGTATCCAGACATACAGTGACAGATTGCAAATATGAAGTATAGAGGGGATTTTGAAGTTTTAATACATGGAATTCTGAGTAATAGTTTATGATCGACTTTGGTGTATCTGACTGTTGACTGTGGATTGTTGTTTGAGTTTCTTCTTCTTATTGCCAGAACAATGCGATTCCTTTATAGTCGTCTTCGATGGTTTGTACGCCCAGACTTCGATGCTATGTCTCCAAAGCTCCTGAATGCATTATTGTGGTCACGTCTTACTATTTCCATATGCAGCTGGTGATAACCGCCACACTTCCCAGTAGGTTTTCGTGTTCCTGCAATCCGGTTTCAAAGCTTCACGCTCCTGATAACAGTCAGGCCATCCGTCTCACGATATCATGTCAGACAATGTGACAGATGTAACTCGCACCTAGACCTATCACATTCCATTTGTTACAGAGGTTGGAACATCAGCCGATCATAGCTGGCAGTGCTTTGCACAAATTATTGCCTCACCTTAAAGGCTGTTTGGCTTGCATCATAGATTTAATCGGCAACTAACCAATACTATGCCAACATACATTGTGACACCTCCGGTTGTATTAACTTCCAAGTCTGACGTTGCAATGCATACTAACTCAGACCAAAGAGCAGGGTTGCTTCCGGCCTCTGATCATCAGCTGACATCATAAATCCCTCAGTAGCATCATGCTCAGGCCGAGACCATTCTCTTTGGCTGGGGAGTACCCTGAATGTTCCTATCGCCTGAGGTAATTGGTCAGAGGTCCCATGTACTTGCATATTGACTATTGACTGCTGTGTCTGTGTGTTGGAGTAATCTCCAGTTCAATCAAATATGTCCCGCTAGTATCTGGAATGGTGAGTGTGGTTGAAAACTATATGCACTGCTGAAGCCTAAGCTCCCCAGTACTGGCTGTATAGCTGCATCATCAAATTCAAATCAGCAAAGCTCTGGCACTTATTCAATCGACACCTAAATTGTTTGTAACCCCGCTAAAGGCCAAATGACTGGTTTACTTGTCAGTTGTGCCGCCCTGAATAGGTGTTATGCCTATCACGTGACTAGACCGAGAGTAACTCCATGACATGCATTCACTAAGCTGACACAAGTACCATTATCACTCCTAAGAGAAAACCCCAAACACCAATATTGCACCAATGCAGATAATTATATTGCACTGTGTGCTAGCACAACTAAATAAAGCGGTTCAGTTCATGTGTCATATCTTTAGCCAATGCGAGGAATTAGTCAAATACAGAATGCTGGGCTATCGACGATTCGATCACTGGAAGTTGCCATAAACGTTTTCCACCCCTTTGGATGTTTGGCTAAAAGATTCCACTTACTTGTTAATTGTATATTGTTTGCTGCACACATTATTCTACCTAAATGCAACTAAACTGTGAGTAGTCTCCCTAACTCAGATTGAGTTGGTGTGGTTCTTAATTATGTGCAAGAGTGAAACTGGTGAGGTTCAATATCCCAGTATTGGTGACAATGCTGCATCATCATGGTTGTATCAGTAGAAGTCAAATTAGCTGACACTAATGAATCAACATGCTGCTAATGTGTAACTCTGCTAAAGATTACTTGACTGGCTATCCTAGAGTAATCATAAACAAGTTTTATGTACTGTCAGACAAATGGCAATCCCACTATATTTGCTGCACACTCCCCTCAGTACAATTACCCCTGCTAAGGGAGAACTCTTAACTGTAACAGATACCAAGGGAACCACAGTCAAAGGAACAGAGCTGTACCGATACCATCATTTTACACCCTCAGCATTCCATTTCCCAAAATCTAGCTGGGGCTATCGCACCCCAATTACTCACATGGAAAACGTCAACAAACAACAAATTACATAAGTTAGACCTTGCTCCTGCCGAGGTGCTCCTTCTATCCATGGTGGGTGGAGACTAGAATAATCCTCAACCAATAGCAGATGAAGATCACAAAATGCCCCACCACTAAAGAGCTGCATTTGAGGTTACAAAAGGTTCATGGAGGCAGATATGTTCATAAGGACTCCTTTGCCTAACAAGTCCGATGAGAATGACTAGATGGTTGAGGAACATTGAAAACTTGCTCTCTAGGCTTTAAGAGCCAGCGGGCTTGAGCTCGTGGTCATGAACGTTCACCACTCCGGTGTCAATTTGCAAGTAGTCTGTCTAATATTGATGATCTGCCAATAAGCAAAGTTGTGAGTGTAGAATGCAGTGTGATGTTGCTATCGAACTTACAACATTGACTACTCTCTGAACAATACCGAGCCAGAAGTAATCAGCAGGACAATTTGATGATGATTAGCAAATGGAGCACATTGAACTGTTGTTCATAGTTACCAATTGCATTTAGCCATTCAGACTGAGGTTCAAATCCAGGTCTAGTAGCTCTTTTTGCCTAAAGATTGTCTCACAAAGGTTGTGGAGGATAAGAACACATGGTTCACCTGAATCGAAGTGCTGGATTTAATTTGCTTACAATTTCTTTTCACTGCCAATTGCTTGGGGCACCAGCCTACTACATCTCAGTGGTTTCAACCTGTTACTCATTACACTTTTGTGCTTGCCGCTGTGGCAATTAATTGTGTGCTATCAAAAGCTATGTCTGGAACAAAAGTTATGGAACTGTGTTCTCAAGATGAATCTCCACATAAATTTGGCACTTTCCCTGTGATACATTTTATTCTTGATGCCGCTCCTCTCCTCAGTTACCCATTGGTCAGCCAATTCACACCCCCTTATCTGTAAGGGCACATATGCCTGCGTTCGGCCTCATAAGTATACGTATGATAATTATAGGAATATGGTTGCAAACGTGGATGCGAGTGATAGTAGATGTAGATGTATAGGTAAGATTATTGGTAGAGATCTAAGGCTTGTGGCAAGCCGACTATATAAGATGGCCGTTACCTGGCCCGGGTCACGTGCCGCCATTACAGTATCCCCCTCTTTAGGCGCAGACGTCCTGGGCTGCAAAAGCCAGTACAATAGAAGAGAATGAAAGGGAGTAATCAAACAATCGTTTGACGTACGCAATCGTACGAACCCGTAAGTCCCACAACCGATCATTAGCGCTCAGGGTGACCTCTCGGTGGATCCGGCGCCCAGGGAAACTCTACCTCCCATTGACTGAGATCTGGAGGTGGTAAAACCCGTGCCGACGCCATTGTTACCGGGCCGAGATCCAAAGAAGTAATGAAAGATGGAGAAGAGAAGAGAAAAGAAGGGAGAAACAGAAGAAAGGAACGCCGAATTGATAACGTTCCTCCAGTATTGAGTTCCGAAACTCTATTGACCCATTTCCTCCGCTCGTGAGCCACGGACCTCAATTCCTCCTTGTCTCCACTCCCGAACTCATACAGCGTCCGACCAGCCATCCAGTACCGCACTCGTAGCCAGTGTATCTCGGCTTAGGTCATTGTTGGCATTCGTTAGGGTGGTAGAGCTTCCGCTCATGACTTCGCATCGATGGGAGCTTCCACTGCCGGCATCGGTCGTATCTGTCAATCGTATACGTCAATTTCGTGTAGTCTCATTCGTAGACACCTAACACGTAAGTTTCTCTAAGATGGTTATACTTCCCAAGATCAAGCGCGCTAGCGGTGTCTGAGCTCTGTGCAGTGCTTCCGCATGTTCTGTAGAGTATATCTTGCAACCGGTAGTCATCGGTACTCGGTGCGGTGGGAAAACAGCTCCCAACACTACAAATCCACGCAATTGAGCGGGTACGTGACTGGGTTAGGGTTATCGCGGCTCTGCATCACGGCATCGACATCATCTCTTTCCCTCTTCTCTGCTCCTCGAAACGAAACCTCCATTTTCGTAACTTCCTACGGAAGCTACCGTGTGCGATCTCCTGATCCGGAATTTCCGCCGCATCGGACTTGACTCGTAGACACATCTTGATTCGGTAATAGCCGTTCGAACTCCGCTTCCGTGACCATCCGGTCGACTTCATGGTTGCGCTCTCGACCGGCGGCTTCAGTAGCATCCTGGTCGACTTCATGGTAGGCGTGTCGGTACGTGTCTCGGTAGACTGCCTCCGGTGGGCTTTTGCCTTGTCGGCAGGACTTGAAGGTGGGATGTCGGTAGGACTTGACTGATTCGACACGGCTATCTCCCTCTTTTGAAAATTCGTTGCTCCGTCGACGGCTTCTCCATCATATCCATTGTCGATTGCCATCGTGGCTCGGTAGCAGTGTAACTTGGATCTCTGAATTGATATTGGGATTCATTGGTGATTTGATATGTAATTTCGTTCGGCTTTCGTTTCATCTGCAGACTATCTTCCTTCGGCTTCGGTTGTCCTTCTGTGTCGCCTGCTGTCCAGTGACTACTCTGCCTTGCTCTGCCTGTTGACTTACTGTCGTATGAGACGTCCCAATGCACTCAATCTCGACGTTATTGCAACGGCGCCTTGTCTTGACTTGTTTTGCCTGTTGACTAACTGTCGTCTGAGGCGTCCCAATGCTCCCAGTCTCGATGTCATTGCAACGGCGTCTCATCTTGACTTTGGGCAATGATGTGAGCTTTCGCTCCTGGCATGGTCATAGCGGTTGGTTCCCATCTGACTCGCTGGTGACCATTTGAGGGTGGAAGAATGCGCCAATTGCATCAGGCGTGGGCAGTATGTCATTGATCCATATCTAACACGTAAGCTTCACACTGGGTGGTCATACTCACTGCGATAGGAACGTGCTTCTGCTCTTGGAAAGCCGCTTTGCATATGCGGATTCCGGCATCTCTTGATTTGGCATTTGGTAGGGTCTCGGTGAACTGCTTCTCGGTAAAAGTCACTCGGATGATAGCTTCGGTAGGATATCCGTTGGGTTCTCGAAAGTCAGTTGGTAGAGTTGTCCCGCATTCAGTTCAGTATGCCGTTCCGCGATAGTTTTTGATCCTTCGGAACGCCATTTGGTAAGCGTCTCGGTCAGTGGCTTGGTATGGTAAGGCTCCCGGTAATCCTCTCGATCTCCATGTGAAGTCCTTCGGCAGTGATATCCGTCGCTGTGGGATCTCGCTGATCATCGCTTGATGCCATTCGGTAGAATATTCAGTACGCTCGGTGGTCATGTTCGATCTCCTTCGGGGCCAATTCTGTAGTCATATCGCGGTCATTCGGTATCGCGTTCGGAATGCTTCGGTTGCCATATTGCACTCTTTCGGCATGGATCAGGCTCGCTTTAGTTATCGTCTCTCTGGTGCATTTGCAGGTCTACTGCACGTCCGTCGTATGCTAGGTGAAGTTGTCATCTTAGATCAAGGGCTGCGCTCGCTAGCTCTCCTCGGGGGCGCTTGTCGATTATTCTTTAGGTGTGCTTGCCATCACTTGACTCGGTTGACTTATCGTCATTCTCTGAGTCCACTAGTCGATTCATGTCTAGGTGTACTTGCCGCTGCTAGCATTCTCAATTGGTGACTGGATCATACGGTGCATCGTTCCTGCACTTCCGGGACGGTAATTGTTTGCGGTAGTGGTTTAAATTCCGGTACGGTCATCCCCCTCTTTGGAAAGTTGTTGTTCCGCCAGCAACCAATCTCATTTGGCTTCGTGGTGAACACCGATTGGTAAGACTTGATTCGGGATTGATTCCAAAGTCGATTTGTGGTCGTCAATGGTCATCCTAGTTGTGTAGCTCGGGATTGCCGAGCCTAAGTCTGTTGAGCTGATTGGAAGTACTAATATCACTATGCCAAGGACTATGATGTAACTTGCCTCTTTTGTAGTTAGTGCCATTAGTCATCGATTGACCTTATGTCGATGCAACATCATTACACCATACAACAAACACACCTTCGCATCCACCCGGGCACACTCGACTACTCGAGCACACGCCACCGTACAACAGGTTATGAGCCCTTGCGTTTAAAAAGGGAACGACGATCAATACTTGCATTTTTGTTTGTTGAGTGGAGGTCAACATCGTCACGGAGAAGCATCTCCACAAGCTAAGCAATTACCCCGCATTCCGCCGTGTTTCTGACGGCGGCTGCTGGACGTCTCCCGTACAGTCTGAGAGACTACGATAACTGACGATTGCGATACAAGATCATGATCGTCCAAGATGAGTTCGACGATGATCATAATCACCAAGTTCAATGGCACGAACTATGCACAATGGGCAACCGAGATGGCCCTACTTCCCGAGCAGAAGCAAGTGTATGGTATCATCAAAGGATATGACGACAAGCCAGAAGAGCCAGCAGCAAACGCGACCGCTACAGAGAAGGCCGCTTTCAAAGACTGGATGAATCGCCATGGTGTTGCCAGTTTGACTATCCTACTTGGCATGGAGCCGAGGATACAAGCAGAATATACGGTCGTTGACGATGTGAAGACGCTTTGGGAGAAGTTAGCATCAGCCTACAAGTCAAAGTTGAAGCTCAACATCTTCGGGATTAGGGAAGACTTTTGGAGCATCAAGCCACAGGACTGCGGAGATGTCGACAACTACGTATCGCGGATCGATCGGAAAGTCAAAGATTACAATCTCTGCGCAGGATCGACAGCAGGGCCATCGACCACTGACACTGATGCTGCCAACACCGACACCGACGCGAATGCAAAGACAATCGCCAAGATGAGTGAGCAGGAGCACATCTTCTACCTCCTTCGCGGGATCCCAAGGAACGACCAGTGGACAGTCTTCCTGGAGCTCATGATGGACAAAAATGCCACGATGACCGCCACCCCCGATGAGATCGTCACCAAGCTCATCGAAAAGGAACCTGCAATCAAGAGAGAGAATGGGCTCGCTCCGGAAGCTCTGCTCTTTGCAAAGAAGGGTGGCAAAGGTGGTAATGGTGGTAATGGCGGTAAAGCTGGTAAAGGTGGCAGAAGTCCAAAGAGGGATAAGAGAGATGATAAGAGAGATAATGAGGACGATAAGAAAGAGAAGGATCTGCGGAAGTGCTTTCATTGCCAGTGGTGAGGGCATATCACCGAAAACTGCTTCAGCAAGCAGCGCGGCGATCCTCCAAAGGCTGCCGACACTGCAGCAAAAGCATCGACTGAGACTACTTCGACTCTCACCACATCGATCGAGAAATATTGGATGGTGGCCAGCTCAAATGCTTCATCCAGTGATTGGTTCATCGATTGCGGATGCACGACTCACATCTCCGGCCGTCGATCAATGATCATCACCTACACCGAATATCCTCCGAATACGAAGAAGGTGAAGAGGTACAATGGGGTCACATCGTTTGCATCCGGATATGGGAGTGTTAGGTTGATTTGCCAGCTGCCAGATGGAAAGACGGAAACGATCATAATGCAAGAAGTCGTGCATTGGCCGGGATCGTTCAATTTCATCTCACAATCTCAGATCACGGACAAGGACGTCAAAGTCGAACCGGTGAATCACTACGGTCTCAACCTCTACAATCGCCATGGCAAGTTGATTGCCACTGCACCTCATGTCGATGGGCTCTTCGTTCTGGATCGAGTTTTGGATCGGGAATCGACCGAATACACCGACATCGACGACAGCTGCCTGCTGGCACTCAAGACGACTGGGCATGCATCTCGGCACGATGCAGAGAAGCGGATGTTATGGCACCGCCGCCTGGCACACGTCGGGCTCAAGGCTTTGGAGATCTTGCCAAAGGTCGTTGCCGACGCTCCGATGATGACCGGGAGGTGCGATTGCGCAAGCTGCATCAAGTGCAAATTAACTCGAAAGCCCTTTACTCCTACAACCTCCCGTGCCACTGAGCCTCTACAGCTTGTGCACTCAAACATATGCGGTCCCCTGGAAACAGCTATCGGAGGAGGTCGATATATGCTGCTCTTCATCGACGATGCCACGAGGCATCCGGATGAGTACATATTGAAGTACAAGTCGGAAGCCCTGGAGAAATTCAAAGAATGGAAGGCTCTTAGAGAAAAGGAGTCGGGCAAGCAAGTGAAGCGATTTTGTACAGATGGAGGCGGTGAGTATACCTCCAAGAAATTCGCAGAATACCTAAAATCAGAGGGCATACTAAAGGAAACGACTACGCCCTACACTCCTCAGTCTAATGGAGTCGTCGAACGGGCGAACCGCATGATCATGGAGCGCGTACGATGCATGCTGGACAATGCCGGACTTTCGAAGAAGTACTGAGCATTTGCAGTCTCAGTGGCGGTCTATCTCAAGAACCGCACTCCGACGCAATCGGTAGTCGGCAAGACTCCGTACGAGGCCTGGCATGGATCCGGAAAGAAGCCATCTTTGAAGCATCTCTGTGTGTTCGGATGCTTGGCTTTCGTGCACGTTCCGAAAGAGAAACGAAAGAAGCTGGATTACAGAGCCACTCCCAGCATATTCGTAGGGTACAGCATATCGACTAAGCAGTACTTCGTATACGATCCATTGGCCAAGACGCTTCACTGCTCCCGAGATGTGGTATTCAGAGAAGAGAAGCGGTACACAGCACCGTATGCTGCAGACGAAGCGATCTTGAACGAGCACTTCTACAGAGATGTCATTGAGGAACCCCCACCCACCAAGAAGCAATCTGAAACCTCACAGTCAATCGAGAAGCCGCCAGCCGAAGATTCCGAACGTCAAACGGAGGAGCCTTTGGACGACGAATCACCTCCAAAGCCAAAGAAGAAGCCACGAGAATTGGCCGGCCCTGAGACGTCACTTGGAGATGCGTGGAAGCCGCCGGCGGAAGGTAGTCGCCGAAACCGCGCTGGCAAGTTGGCAGAGTCTGCACAATTGGCTCTCGAAGATGAGGAATTCGAGGATATGATTCCCATCTACGCTGCAGCTGCAATCTCCGTCAATCATGAGGATGGCATCGACGATCCAAAGTCTTACAAAGCAGCAACCGAGTCTCAGCTCACCGACAAATGGGATACGGCGATGAAAGAAGAGTTAGATGCAATTGGTCAGCATCAAATCTTTGGAGATTTTGTGGAGCTTCCGGAAGCGAGAAAGGCTTTGCCAAGTCATTGGGTATACAAGATCAAGCACGATGGAGCAGGCAATGTGCAGCGCTTCAAGGCCAGGCTAGTCTGTGGAGGAAATCACCAAATCGAAGGCATCGACTACCAAGCTACATATGCACCGACTGCTCGCTTGGGCCACGTTTGGCTGGCACTCGCCATCGCCGCCAAGTACGATCTCGAGATCCATCAAATGGACGTATGCACGGCTTTCTTGGGAGTTTACTTGGAAGAAGAGATATACATGCACCCACCGCAGGGATATTTTCGTTTGCTCCAAACTGGGAGCCGATACAACGATCCAAGATTACCAAAGACTTCGCAGAAGATGGTACTCCGCTTGAGAAAGTCTCTTTATGGCCTGAAACAGTCTTCCCACGTTTGGTATGGCACTTTTAAGGACTTCGAGATCTCGATTGGATTCGAGGCATCACGTGTCGACGGAGGACTGTTCGTGCTCCATGATGAGGATCAAGGCACAGTCGTTGCCGCAGTCATTCTGTACATCGATGATCTCCTTATCATTGCTAACGAGGGCTTGATTGGGCAGATCAAGAACCAGATGGAGAAGAGGTTCCGGATGCATGATCTTGGGAGTGTCTCGTTCTATCTCGGCATGAACATCGAACTCAATCGGGAGCATCACACGATCGACATCCATCATCACAGCTACATTCGGACGATCTTGGCGAAGTTCAGAATGGGTGAGTCCAGACCAGTTGCCACGCCAATGGCAATGAAGCTTCACAAGAGGAAGCCCGACGAAGAAGCCTGCGATCCGACCATATACCAATCGATGATTGGAAGCCTCATTTACCCGATGACCGCCACTCAGCCCGATATCGCATATGCCATCGGAGTTCTCAGCCGGTACAAACACGACCCGAGCAATGAGCATATGGTAGCTCTCAAGCGCGAGTTTCGGTACCTCAACGGAACGAAGGACTGGCGTCTGCGTTTCGGAGGAGTACTTGGAGGAGGACTCGGAGGAGAAGGCGCACTTAGATGTTAAGTCGATTCGGACAATGCTGGATGCCCGGATGACTATGAATCGACAAGTGGACTGGTCATCACCTTCGGAGGAGCGGTCGACTGGAGATCGAGAAAGCAGAAGTCGACTGCCCAGTCCACGACCGATGCCGAATACTATGCCTTTGGAGTAGGCTGCATGAGACT
>Ga0307515_10005675_pt1 | contig 25194 bp, 23 predicted proteins | sample 17_EM_MG_FD_194513 | JGI IMG/M metagenome (GOLD analysis project Ga0307515, IMG submission 194513) | Populus trichocarpa ectomycorrhiza microbial communities from riparian zone in the Pacific Northwest, United States - 17_EM | ecosystem: Host-associated > Plants > Roots > Unclassified | place... | reverse complement strand
TACCATCCCCGATACGGCAGTTACGAGTCCCGATCCGGCGGGTAATAACACCGATACGAGGTCTTCTAAACCCATTCAGGCAAGTCGTACCCCTGATTCCTCAGGTCCGCTCGTATCCTCCATATCGTTCTCATCTTCATCCCCCATCTCTTTCTCGTCCACAACTCTACCATCATTGCAAGAACACAAAGTTAAGTCATCCCTCTCAATCTCTCCATGCCATCATCATGAGTCAACACCGAGTGCAGCATACGCCGAGTGCAGCATACACCGAGTCCAGCATACACCTAAGATTGTCTGTCGTCCCTTCATTCTCACGATTTCATAAGAGCCCATTCTCGCAGTTTCGAGTTAACAAACCAATGAATAGAGTCTCAGCACCTGGCGTGCCTCCCATCGACTGCCTCTAGATCGACTACCTCCAAGTACTCCTCTAATCTCGCTCGATCATAGCCTGCTGCAAGTGCATCTCTAAACTCGCTCGATCACAGCTGGGAGTGCATCTCTGAGTTCACTCGATCTCGGCCTCCATGTGCATGTCCAAACTCGCTCGATCACGGCCTCCCTGTGCATCTCTGAGTTCACTCAATCTCGTTCTCCAAGTGCATGTCCAAACTCGCTTGATCACGGCCTCCCAGTGCATCTCTGAGTTCACTGAATCTCGGTCTGCAAGTGCATCTCCAAACTCACTCGATCACAGCCTCGGAGTGTATCTCTGAGTTCACTTGATCCTGGCCTCCAAGTGCATCTCTGAGTTCACTCGATCTCGGCCTCCAAGTGCATCTCTCAACACGCTCGATCACGGCCTCCAGGTACATTGTTAATGAGCGACCGCGGGTGTACGGAGATACACGGGTAACGGAGGTGGACTGAGCGACATGTTCGTCGTCATCTTCAGGCGCACCTCGAATTGCTGACAATCACCGCGTGCTGCCAGTCCAGATATACCGTGTGTAGATAGGTAGCTATATAGATACATAGATACATAGATGAGAATACAAACTGAATGCATAGGTTTTGAAAATCATTGAATGATTAGTAGCTATGATTTAACATCGCCAGGCGTTGTGTAAACGGCTTCAGCATAACTGCAGCCCCTGCGAAGAGTGTAACACACTTGTCCTTCTGATGGTGCGTAAACGTCACCACAAGTAAAGGAGTACGTATGCAATGCGACCCGTCGCCTGGGCGACGGGTAGCGTGCAATTCTCTGTCAGCGTGTACGAGGTTCCGTCAGAGCCGTCAGAGCCATCCGGAACACTGTGGTGTTTCTGATGGAAACTAGAGTCGTTGCTGATGAATCGTCCGCAGGGCTGAAAGCGAGAATAATAAGACGCACAATGCGGTGGGATGTGAGTGTATCTGTATCCAGGCAATCGGCGGTCAATTGACTGTATAACGTACAGCGGGTGTCCGTGGAGAGCTACGTAATGAATCTTTTGCTGGCCGTACAGGGAAACCTGCATGGTCGACAAAGGCATTTGTCCGCACAGTCCGCGAAATCGAACATCATGATGTTGTAAGTTCTGGGACTTTCGCAGATGAATTTCCTGATAAGCATCCCCGGGAGTGGATGGAACAGGAGTTAATCCCCTTAGAGGAGGCTACGGAAGCATATATGGTAGAGGTAAAACCCCAATTTCCTTGTTAGAAGCAGCAACTAATGGCTTGTAGGTTTTCAACATGTCTGCAACTATGGCATGGCAAGGAGGTCGGGTACAGCTGGAACAGTCCGACATGTGCCTGGCGTTGAATCTGGCCAAATGGCCAAACAAGGCTCTTTGCGCGCCGCAATAGAGGAAACAAAATATCATATTAAGAAACCACGCACAGAGGTCCGAGAAGACAAGATGCGGGGTGTTGAGTTTCCTGGGCATAACAAGGAGAAGGCTGCGATACAAGGACACCCGGCAATGCTTCCTCAAAACCAAATGTCCGGCTGCCTTCCATGCCAGAATGGAACAGCACAGAATCCGCAGACAGGCCGGAGACGCAAAGGATCAGGTGCACCTCCACCGGCCCGACGCTGAGTGCGGACTCCATAGCCAACTCCACATCCCCCCGGCATGCCACCCGCCCCACCCGCACCAACCGGTAACACTTCTGCAGCTCAACCTTCTGAAATTGTCAATTTGCCGGCCGGATATACGTATTCGCATTCAGCTCCTCCCCGGGCGGAATTTTTTAAAGATGATGAGGATTCCAAGCACGACACCGATTTCGATCCAGATATGCTGACCAATGACGGTTAGTACACCCTCTGTAGCGTGGTAATGCGGCTAACATTCATTTTGAAGACAACAGCAGCAAATTGAGCGATCCGGCAACTGATGATGAGCAGTGACCGAAAGACATGGGATTTTGGAGATTATTATTATATATATCTATGTATCAATCAAGCACAACGTAGTGATCAAGAAGAAAGTAAATGAAAACACCTGAAAGGCAGCCAAAACAATGTGAATGATGGACTGAGCCAAATGAATTGATTGAATATAGTGGATACAGCCATGGCAAAATGAGCGTCAACGGAACGTCAACAATTTTTGGTCATGAGTCCTGGGAAATCACACATCAGATAGGTCGTACTCAGTCATAATGGTATTTTAGCCGGCCTCTATAGGCAAAACAGATTGCAATACCCTCCCTGCCCCATCATGAAAATGAGCGTCAACGGAGCGTCAACGATTTTTGGTCATGCATCTTGGGAAATCACACCTTCGATAGGTTGTAGTAAGTCATAAAGTAATTTTTGCCTGCCTTTATTGGCAAAACAGATTGCAGTACCCTCCCTGCGCCATCATGAAAATGAGCGTCAACGGAGCATCAACGATTCTTGGTCATACATCTTGGGAAATCACACCTCAGATAGGTTGTAGTAAGTCATAAAGTAATCTTTGCCTGCCTTTATTGGCAAAAGAGATTGCAGTACCCTTCCTGCCCCATCATGAAAATGAGCGTCAATGGAGCGTCAACGATGCTTGGTCATGCATTTTGGGAAATCACACCTTTGATAGGTTGTAGTAAGTCACAAAGTAATTTTTGGCTGCGTTTATAGGCAAAACAGATTGCAATACCCTCCCTGCCGCATCATGAAAATGAGCGTCAACGGTGCGTCAACGATTTTTGGTCATGCATCCTGGGAAATCACACCTCCAATAGGTCGTACTTAGTTCTAATGGTATTTTTGCCAGCCTTTATAGGCAAAACAAATAGTAAAACCCTCCCTGGCCCATCATGAAAATGAGCTTCAACGGAGCGTCAACGATTTTTGATCATGCATCTTGGAAAATCTCACCTCCAATAGGTTGTAGTAAGTCATAAAGTAATTTTTGCCTGCCTTTATTGGCAAAACGGATTGCAGTACCCTCCCTACCCCATCATGAAAATGAGCGTCAACGGAGTGTCAACGATTTTTAGTCATGCGTCCTGGGAAATCACACCTCGGATAGGTCGTACATAGTCATAACGGTATTTTTGTCGGCCTTTCTAGGCAAAACAGATAGTAATTCCCTCCTTGCCCCATCATCAAAATGAGCGTCAATGGAGCGTCAACGATTTTCGGTCATGTATCTTGGGAAATCACACCTCCCATAGGTTGTACTAAGTCATAAACTAATTTTGGCTGCCTTTATAGGCAAAACAGAGTGCAATACCCTCCCTGCCCGATCATGAAAATGAGCGTCAACAATGTGTCAACGATTGTTGGTCAGGTATGATGGGTAATCTGCGGGGCGACAGGTTGCACATTGTCATAAACTGATTATTGACTTCCTTTATAGGCAAAAATGAAAGTGAAACGCTTCCTGCCCCATCTTCAAAATGCGCGTCAACAGAGTGTCAACGATTGTTGGCCTTCCATCATGGTTAATCATAGCGCGATGTGGCAGTGATTATCTATATACATTGTTTTGACTGGTACTATACGCCAATAGGCTCAAGAATACTTAGTGGTAGCTCAGTGAATGAAATGAGTTGTTACTGTCCCGGAGGATGTGGCTAGAATATACTGTACATATCTGCCTACAAAGGCTGCCATATCCTTCTTTATGGATGCTTGTGATCAAGCTCAACTCATATTACCGAAGATGCAAGACCAAATATCATTGACGCTCTGTTGACGCTCATGTTCAGGATGTGGTTGGGCGTGTGAGTATGCTTCTTTTCCAGATCAAGGCGGCTAATACGTTGATAATGAATCGTGCATTACCAATGTCAATATTTTACCATTCACAGTAGCATATCTGAATGCAACCATAAATGTGAAATCCGAAATGCAGAACCAGAGATTGGTACCGATGGGTCTAGCCAAACCGGCCGAAACCCGCGGGTCGAGGGGTATCGGTCGGGGATTGGCCGGCCAAGAGTCAGCGGGTCGGGTTTTTGGCCGGGTTTGGATCCGGACTGACCCGTTTTTGGGGTCCAAACCCGGACAGCTGGCGGGTTACCCGGACACGTTGGTAACACTAGATATCGGTTGTTCACCGTGGCTCTGTTGAGAGCTTGGTAGTTGACACAGAGTCGGAGGCCGCCGTCCTTCGTCTTCACAAATATGATCCGTGCTGGGGCGGGTGATCATGATCATTGGATGAATCTATAGGCTATGTTTGTTTCGATGTAGGCAGCTTTGAAAGGTTTCAACTTAACTTCCGAAGGGTTATAGATTCGGCCGTATGGTATATTGAAGCTTGGTAACATGTCAATCACGTGGTCAATTTGTCTGTGCGGTGCAAGAGTCTTTGCCCTATCACTGCTGAATATGTCCACATAGTCCTTGTATTGCACTGGGATATGACCTCCATCATGAGTAGGTACAGTACCTGTTCCGGCATCTGCGTGGTAGGCACTCAACTCCCACTTGGGATTTGGGATGATGGGAAGGAAGGCCGGAGAATTGTAGGTCAAGCGGTTCAGCCAGAAACAAGCCAAACCCCGTCGGTCCACAACTCCCATTTTGACTCGGCGCGCCGGTAGCACTCATTTAAGCATCCAAGGCCGCTCTTCTGCCGCCACTACCGGCGCTGCTCCCTTCACGCTCGTCTGGCGCTTTGGGTTGATGGTCTCAATCTCACCGGCATTTTCCAAAGCGGTGACCTCCATAGTCTCTCCCAGCAGTCCACTCAATGCCCCAATTCGTGGGGTGAAGGTCTTGATGGTCTCATCGCTAGCTCAGAGATCGTCGAATGTGGTTGCTCCCAGTATATCAAAATCTGCAGTAGGACTGTCCTCACCGCTCTCCCTTGGTTTTCCATCTGGATCAAAACAGATCTCCGATGTCGAGTTGATCGTCGGCATACGCCCTCCAAAGTCTTGCAGCCGGACGCTAGTTCTTTCGTCCTCCCTACCTTGTTACTACTGCACTATCATACCTGATCTGCGTACCTCCCCATTGCAAACTTGGGGTTGTTGATGAAGTTAATCGACCGGTAGCCCATTCAATCTCCGGTGTGCGGGTTTTGTACCATGGTTATCCCACTCCTGGATCATATGCTCTCATTGTAACGACCAGCACCTCCAGATCGTGGACTGGTGCTAAATGATCCATTTATTGCATCGTCATCACCGGATAGCGGCTCTCACCCGCATGCGCAATCACTTTACTATCATGGCCGTGAGTTGTGCTGTGCGCTGCTTTGTGGGGTAGTCCAGGTCTATTGAGAAGTTGTGGAGAGATGATGATGCTTGTAGCGCCGCAGTTGATGCGTGCTCGTAATAGCAGCAATTCTCTGTGTGGATCTCGTATCTAGACTTCATGGCAAATGTCTGATGAATCCGGTCTTGCTGTTCCACACAAATATTCACTTGACATGAGAGCATTCGGGCTCTCTAAGATACCACTCGGCCTCAGTGACATCCGATGCGGTCGAATTCCCTTCAATGTTGCCATCAACGCCCTAGTACCGAATGACTGCAATCCAAGCTCCTGCTCGTCCATTCTCTCCCGCTGAGCTAGATACTGAGAGAGGAAGGCTAGTTGTTTCGTTGTTGACTATTGAAGGAGCACTGGCGTTTGATTTGTTTTCTGTCTCCCGGAGGAGCAATGTTTTCAGGGAAGTTGGCGCTTTATGTTTCATGGACAGAAATGTTTTATGTTTTGGTGACCCGCAGCGTATGCATTGTCCTTCCGACTTCCGATTTTCCTTGAGCTCTGGCGAGACCCAGGTCGCAGGAGTGCGTTTATCATCCTTGTCCGTCGTTGAGTTCACAGGTTTCAGTTCTTTACCCGGCACGGATATGGATGTTCGAAAGTTGCGTTTCTTGCTGCCTTGTTGAGATGATTCTCCTGACTGCTTTCGCTGTTGATGTGGCAGCTGCTGTTGGGGATTTTTGCTGTCCGTCTTGACCTCAGAATCGGCGGCACGTTTGAAAAGCTCCTCCATGCTGTCAAATATTCCATTCTTTGGGGTCAATGGTTTGATCATGGACTTAAGTCCTGGTCGTAGTCCGCTCCAAGCAATTCTGTGAAGGTTCTCGTTGTCCTGTGGAAGCCATCCTGCTGCTCTACAATTTGGTTTGATTCGATTGGCGTGGACTCTCACCGGTTCATTCGCTCTTTGAAGGCAGTCGGTCATACACTTCATTGCCGCGTTGAGTTTCTGGACCTTGTCACCATACATCATTTGCATGTCTTCCGAGAAGGACTCTAAGTCTTCCACAGATGGATCGGAGTCTCTCTGTAGGTCTCGACGCCACTCCACCGGATCGGTCATCTGTGTCTGTCTCTGTGCCGGGACCGGGTAATCATTCCATGTGCAGAGAAGGCTTGGTGCATATTTGACTTTGTCGGTATCTCTCTGTGGGGATACATGCACGTGGAATTGGAGTCTAGATCGTAATGTGTGCAGGAAGTTATCATACTCCTTTGCTCCGGCCCAGTACCATGCTGGATGGGTCATATCGACGATTTTGGTTTCCATTGTGTCTGGTCGAATAGATTCTCTGCGGTATTCCCGGTTGGCCTCCATCAGTTCAGCATTTTGCATGCATAGTTGAGGATTCTGTTGAATGGCACTGTTGAGCATTTCTCGTTGTTCCTCCATCATCTTTCGCATCGACAGCATCTCGCATTGCGTGGTATGCTCGGGCTCAGTCAGGCTGCCGCCCCGAACGTCGCTCTGGTTGTCCCCTAGGCTTTCGCTCATGTCTTCTTTCATGTCAGCAGTGATTTGTTCGTCGTCATGATAATTCTCATCATGGATCTCATTGTCCGGAAGTACAGAGGTTTGTCGGGTGAGAACAGGGGTTACTCGGCCGAGAGGAGATCATAGGTTTTCTGTGCTCGAACATATACTAGGGAAGCGCAATTGAACTCTGGCAGCTGTCTAAGATGGCATAGTCAACAAGTGACAATAGAATATACGTGTACGCTGTTCGTTACCGGTTGATGGTGGCGTTCTTTGGCAATAGCGGTACAATTCCTGTATCATTGTGAGCGAGACATACCCGATCAATGAAAATCAAATATGATGTAAGGGCACGTACGCTATCGTCGAGCGGCAGATGGATGATATGATAATCCGGATGCACACGAGACTGAGACAGTGTATGTGGAGATTATAGTGGTTAGATATTCAATACTGATCTAACTGTTGCAGCGGTGACCTCCATATAATGGCGCTCACCCGGCCTCTGGTCACGTGTCTCCATTACACGATGGTAGTACCATACAATCTGGCATACCAAGATATCCTTACGTTAATGCCAAAACATTCTCCGATTCAATATGAATTTGAATTTCCAGCTGGACACAATGCTTCTGAGCAGCAACTGGCTCACACAGATGCTACTACTACTGCCGTGGTAGTGTTAGCAATGGGTCCGGGTAACCTTGCAGCAGTCCGTGTTCGGACAGCAAACACTGTTCAATTCAGTCATTAACCTGTCCAAACTCCCAATCCCCTGTCTCACGGCAGGCCAAACCCGTTCCTGTCACTGTGAACCCACAGCTTTCGCGTGGTGTGCCAGGACCAGTTGGTTCCAATATCGAGTTCAGCTTTTCGGGTAATTCTGTTTATGGTTGCATTCAGATATGCTACTTTGAAATGCATACTATTGACTTTGGTTTATCATTGTCTTCTTTTGATGTATTGGCTGCAATTAGAATTAAAAAAAGAGACAGTCAATCCCTGCCCTACCCTGCAAATGAGTGTCAACGCAGCGTCAACAATTTTTGATTCTCTAAGTCAGAAATCAATAGGAGACTTGGTCACTGCAATGCATGATAAATGCATTCGCCTCCTTGATAGGGAATAACGCCATCGACAGCATCGCTACGGTCTCCTAAAAATGATCATCAACGGAGCATCACCAATTTTTAGTCTTGTAAGTCAAGTAATTTAACAAGTCATTTGGTAGTTGTTATACATAATCAAAGTATTGCGCCCCTGTATAGGAGGAAAATGAGACGACCCTCTCCCCATCCCATCCGCAATATGAACATCCACAGAGTGTCAACACTTGTTGGCCTTGCATTGAGGTTAATGAAAGCGCGATGGTGCAGTTATTGTCTATATATGAAGTTTTGACCATTGTAATAGGCCAAAAAGCTCACGCAAACTTTGTAGCAGCTTTGTATATGAACTATGTTGTTCCTGTCCGGGAAGCTATCACAAGAAGATCTCTTGGGTATCTGCTACTGAAAGATGCCAACCCCCAGTTTGTAGATGTCTCTGATCAAGCGCCACATTGATTACGCAAGACGCAAGATGAAACACCAGTCATGCTCCATCGACGATTATTTCCGTGAGATGGGAAGGAGCGTGTCATTTTCTAGTTTGCCAATAAAGGCAGCCAATTCTTTAATTTAATATAAAATCACCAAATCTCTATTTAATTACCTGACTTACAAGACCAACATTTGTTGACACACCATTAACTTACATTTTGCCATGGGCATATCTGCAATATGCAATCATTTAATTTGACATAGTATATCATTAATGGAGTTTTGGCAGCCTTTCTATCTTCGTCATGTACTTTCTCCTTTATTAGTACATTGTTCTTCAATAACACATATATATATATCATTTGAAATATTCTTCAAAGTGTCAGCTAATTATAGATAATGATACACTCAAAAATCCCGTTCCTTTGTATCAATGCTTGTTTTCACTTTCAGGTTCTATCAATAGCCTGCTCTTGTCTGCAAAATCAATGTCAGCTGCATTACCACACAGCAGATAGTGTACTAACCAGTGGATGTAGCTTCATCAGTCAGCAAGTCTGGAATAAAATCTTTTCCACGCTTGTGATCCTTGGCATATCCATCAACACTGAAAAATTAAGGGTTTGGAAGAGGAGTATGAATATACACATATATGGGTGTCACACCTTCAATGTGGGAAGCTTGGGATCGTTCATTCACACCGGATAGCGCAGGTGTTGTTGGTGGTTGAGGTAGTGTCAGGGCTGGTGTCAGCCATCGGAGTCGCTGTGGTTAGTGTTAGCAACGCTTCCAGACCGTCATTTTTGGTCCAGATCCTGGTCTGAACCAAAAGGTTTCCAAATTAGGGGTGTAGGTTCTCAATCAACCCAAACTGTCACCTCCGGTACGTTTCCATGGTACAATCCCAACCCGTCCGAATTTGGAGGGTTGTCACCGTGTTCCCTAGTGGGTCCATTGATAGATTCGTATAAGGCTCTTGTTGTTGCAGTTTGTTAATAGTATCGTATGAAAATTGCATTTTCAACAACCTATACTATGTTTTTGTACGATTTGCAGCTTGCAATATCGATTAATTTGGAATCAGTGTTTTAACTTCAATATATTGTATTGTGGCCTATCAGGGTGGTCAATAATGCCGTTATGAAGGCGAACATCTGCGCGATGCAGTGATTACCAAATATGCAACAACTAAAACTGTTCACACTCTGTTCACGCACATTTTCAGGAAGCGGCAGGCAGCATGTCACTGTTGTTTTTTCATGTAAATGCTGCCAATATCTGATGAATCAATCTCTGCAATCAATTGCCACATAAATTACCCAAGATGCGACGCTGAAAGTTGTTGACGCTCCGTTGACACTGATTCTCACGATGCGGCAGGGATCATGTCGCTCTAGTTTATCCCAGTAAAGGCTGTCAATATCTGACAACTGGATATCAGGGACCAATCTGAACATAAATTACCCAAGATGCGAAGCTAAAAATCGTTGACACTACGTTGATTCTAATTCTCAGGATGCGGCAAGGAGCATGTACCTGTAGTATTTCGCAGTATAGGATGCCACTATCCGATGAATGAATGTCTGCAACCAATAGGGACCTCAATTATCCAAGATGCGTAGGTAAGAATCGTTCATGCTGCGAGGACGCTCATTCTCAAAATGGGGCGGTGACCATGTGGCTGTTTCTGTTGGTGACACATGCTGCCAATATATCGGTTATGTATTACAGCGAACAAATCACTGTGTAATTACTGTACTTACACAACCACAAATCGTTGACACTCATTTCAATGTCTTGTCCATTCAGCATCAGCTGCCATCGATAATAGTTTTCATCATGATTTGAACTTATTGGTAGTCTTTCTGAGATATTGAGACTTTGGCCTGTGGCAAATCCGACCACAGTGACATTCTTGCACTGCTTGCTCTCACACGACTAAACGTTATGCATCTTGCCACAAGCTTCATTGTGCCTGCTATGCATCTGTTTATAAACCAATATTGACAAGCTACTGCTCACCATTTGCCTATAATATATCTCTAACTAAAACTCTCACTCAAGATACATAAAGAAGCTGGTGAAACAATGATGCTTTGTGTTCTCCTTGTTTGTCACACCGGTATTCATCCTTGCTTCGATTGCATCGAGCGTCATCATCACCTTTGCAGCCTGTCTGTTTGACTTCCGTATAGGCCGACTCAATCCGAAAACTGGTTGCCCTGCACTCAGATCCCATGGCTCTGGGCATCTCGGATCCTCAATGCTATTTTCTTGCTCTATATCAGATTCAACGTCCGCCATGCAATTGTCTTGGCTGGTATTTGGATTATCTAGGTCCCAACTCAAGGTTACCCGATATTCATTGTCCGAAATGGTTTCAGTTGCGCTGTCCTAATCACTTTCGACTGGATGACGGTGCATTCTTCTGATTTGGCACATATTCGAGATTTGGGTTCGTCCTCCAGGGACATCCTGTGCAGTCAAAGGTGGTGGCGATGGAGATCTTTCTGACGGTTGAAATACAGCTGCATGATTGTGTTGAAAGAGTGACCAGGATGCTTCAACCATATCTTCCGTGTCCAAAACGTATACCATGGCAGTCATCTGCTTGCTTTGAGCGCGTGATTCCATCTGGGTAGCAGGTAGGTTTTGGCTGCCTTGCCACATATCCAAAACGTCGTGAACCTTGGCCAGTCTGTGCAATGATGTTTCCTCCACCTCTTTCTTCATTTCCGCATTGTTTTCTGTGTTCATTGTATCCATTTGTGGGTAGGCACATGCCAAATCCCGTGATTGGCTCGTGGAGACTGCCTTACAATGACTTCATCGCGAAGAGTCCCACCTGTGGTCTTTGACTGCCTCGAACTGATAACATCACGGCTTAAGGAGGAACTCGCCTCCACTCCAAAACCATGTGGTATGATGGAGAATATGTCCCACGCCACATTAGGGAGACATCAGCAAATGACATCTCCGTCCGGGTGGAATGGCTCCGTCAGAGTGGACGGACTCCGTCAGAGCCAGCAGAGAAACCCCAGTGGCGGATAACTCCGTGCCCAGCGTCAATACCACGCGTCGCGTAGCATGCCCCGCTCCTATTGCCGTTTCGCCATTCCTTCTCACTCTGACGGTCTATACGAATTACACACTCTATCTTTCCCCGCTTTTCCTCTCACTCACTTTTTCTATGATTTCTTGGATCTACGCAATTGCGTGGATCCTGGCGGCCGGGTGATATCATATCTTCCCACCCTCATGCTACGCTCCTCGTGCCAGGTTGACTCTTGATCAGGGCATGGAGAGACAGAGAGGGATGACTTAACTTCGTGTTCTTAGGTGATGGTAGAGGAGATGGGACAAATCTTCATGAGAAACTGGGACTTACGAGAATTTCGAGTGCGTGTCAATTTACCATCCCTGATTCAGCCAGTACGAGTCCCGATCCAGCGTGTAATATCAGTGATACGAGGTCTTCCCAATCCAATTAGGCAAGTCGTACACATGATTTCTCATATCCGCTCGTATCCTCCACATCGTTCTCATCTTCATCCCGCATCTCTCTCTGTCTCATCCACATCTCAACCATCATCGCAGAACACAAAGTTAAGTCATCCCTCTCTATCTCTCCCTGGCATGATCACGAGTTGACACCGAGTACAGCATACACCGAGTACAGCATACACTGAGTACAGCACCCAAAGATTGTTTGTCTTTCCTTCATTCTCATAATAAGGAGTTGACCCCTGAATGTAGCTTCAGCGTCCGGCGTGCCTCCATACACGATCGACCGCCATCAGCCAGCTCTCCATGAGAACTCACTGGTCAAGTCACCTTGTCACATTCCCACGGTTGCGAGTTGAGTAACTGATGAAATACAGTCTCAGCACCCGGCGCGCGATTCATTGACCGCCTCCAAGAACTCATCCAATCTCGCTCGATCACGGACTCCAAGTGTATATCAAAACTCGCTCGATTACCACCTTCAAGTTCGCACGATCACGGCCTCCAAGTGCATCTCCAGACTCGCTCAATTACGGCCTCCAAGTGTGTCTCCCAACTTGCTTGATCACCGCCTCCAAGTACATCGTTATTGAGCAATGACGGGTGTATGGAGATACAGGGGTAACGGAGGTGGACTGAACGATGGGGAGTACATGTTAGCTATATAGATATATAGATACATAGATGAGAATACAAACTGAATGCATAAGTTTTGAAAATCGTTGAACGATAAGTAGTAGCTATGATTTAACATCACCAGGCGTTGTGTAAACGGCTTCAGCATAACTGCAGCCCCTGCGAAGAGTGTGACACACGTGTCCTTCTGATGGTGCGTAAATGTCACCACAAAGTAAAGGAGTACGTATGCAACGCGACCTGGCGCCTGGGCGACGGCCAGCGTGTAATTCTCTGTCAGAGGGTATGAGGTTCCATCAGAGCTGTCAGAGCCGTCCGGAACATGCGGGTGTTTCTGACGGAAATTAGAGTTGTTGCTGATGGGTCAGCGAACTTTGCGTGCGTTTCCCCCTCTTGACACCAACAGTCGGTCGTGTCCAGTAACCAAAATGTACTGCTAATCTCCATTTGGTCGGAGTGGTAATCATTGAGATTTGGATTAATTTGCCCCCATTTCTATGGTGCTTCAGGCGGCCAATTGAAATAGAGCCTGGCGGCAGTCATGAAGCATGCGGCACAATCACTTTGCCCAGGTGTCGTCTCAGCCACATTGTTTGGCATTAAGTATTCCTCATCATCGCTGGACAAATCATAAGGATCAAAAGATGATCAACAGGATCCTGAAGCCGTTGCAGCTAGGATGAGATTGCTCCTTGGTAAGCGTTCGTGTATATTTACCGCCATATGTAGAAGTTTGGCACAGCCTTCATTCTCCACATACTCCAGAAAGGCCTCTTAGTATTGGGTAGTGTAGGATATTTCATCCTGGGGATTGATATAAATACTCTTTTCCCACTTTCTAAACGATTGCAACTTCCGGAATGGGTCAAGAATATGTCCTGAAATGAGAACCATACGCGATGGTGGAGTCACTTCAGAGTGATATTTGGACAGCATCTGTCAAGCTAACTTCACTGCAAGGAACAAGTGTTCCTTTCATTGAGTCTTGGTCTTAGCCAACGCTCACATCGCACCATCCATGCGATCGAACATGTCATTGGACAATGCGATAACCTGATGCAATGTGGCTGTATATGTTGTCAATATCCACAGGGTTCAATATCGGAATGGCCTCAACACTTCCATGCCATACATCACAGTGGTCCATTCATCTTGTGTTGCGAAAAGTGGCCACTGATCACTGTATTCAGGATTGTGAAGCCACTCACGTGTGAATGCTCGTAATCGGTAGGCGTGCTTGACCATCTCGAGTGTAGAGTTCCACAGTGTCTTCAAATCCATAATGGGAAGTACTGCAGTGAGGACTTTGGCTGTTTGACATTCAATGAACTCGTTTTGACGACCAGGTGTTAGCGTAATCAATTCAGCAAGCATTCTTTGCTACATTAAGGTCAGTTTCAGCACTTTCGAAATATGATGAAATACGTACTTTCTCAATGATTCTTGCGAAACCTGGTTTCATGGCCGACACCTTATCAATTCTAGCGTTGCCCTCTTTTCAAAGTCTTTGACTCTTCCCAATGTCTATGCTTTCATGCTCCCTTAATTGCTGTTCACGCTCCTGTGCTTCGTGAGACTTTGTCTGGTGTTTCCCACCCAGACGCTGATGAATGCACCTAGAGCCAGCGGAATGACGTGTGCCATGCATCGTATATGGTTCCCCAAAGCCGTTTACGCCATTCCAGAGGCCTCAAGTGTTGATTGCAGCTTGCGTGTCATCAAGTGATTTGTGGAGGCATTATCAGTCATAATCGCATGCCAATGGCTTTCAGCAAGCTCAAACCAATCCAGCACATCCTTCCAAGGTATGGCTAGCTCTGCTCCAGTATGCTGGCCTTTGACGTATCGTCCTTAATCAGCTTTCGAAATGGGTAATCCACAGGTGATCAACCTCAGTGCAAGGGAGTTGAACTTCACCCAGTGCTAGATTTCGATCCATAGAGTAAGCAATGACCGAGGTTATGGCTAGTTTGTTCTTTGATGTCCATCATTCCACAGCTAAACAAACGTTATCTCATGATGGCAATTACTCCTTGATTGCATCCGCGTTTTGTGAACATTCTCTCCGCCAAATGTTTCTGAGGGTCGCAGCGGATACCAGCACTAAGTCATTGCGTAACACCTTATATGACAGTAGTAGCTCTAGATTTGATGTTGCATTGCAAGGAGTATAAGTCGAAACAAATCATAATATCAGATAGCGATTCCATGTGTCTTGGTCACCTTTGGAAGTTTCAACGGCCTCAGCTGTCAGTTTAGAGCATATTGTCTGTCATTTCGGTCAACATGGATCAACCTGGATGTCAAAGGTGATCATTCTCTGTGAACTTACTATTGTGATTCCTTGACTCCCTTGCCACTTCGGCATGTCAAGAGTGGTTTGATCGACCGTTGCCCCGGTCAATTCAGTTACCGCTGAGTCTCTCAATTCGTTTAACTTTGCAATGTGAGCTTCTGCCAGCAAGTGTTTCCCCATTGAGACATTCCCATGTTTGGATGGATGGAGAAGAACTTGATGACAAACAATACATATGATACAACCACTGCTGGTCTCCTCAATTCCGCAATGTAAATAGAATCCCCACAATGGCACATGGCTAGAATTATTGCAAGCAATAGGCCCTTTCGAGCCTGCGTTGATTGAAGCCCAACAATGATCGAAGATCATTTGTCAAGGAAGGTTGCTCAAATCACCAAGAAAGACATGTTCATTTTTGGAAGAGATCATAACCTCAAGCAATGAGGTGTCCAGAGATATTGAATCCGACATGGCCATAGAAATTAGAAAGCTAAGCAATTCGACTTGAATTAATGCCGACAGTAAAGATGCAGCAACGCTGATTGCGGGTTGTTCACTATTGACTCTACTGCCACAAGTAAAAAAATCAGATCTATACGACATTGCACGCATATTTGTGAAGTTGTATACAACGTCAGATTGCAATGACTGACCGCATGAAAGTCAATTTAGGAATAGCAAAATGCAGTTCATTGCCGTGTAGCGTTCTGAGCCTCGACAAAAACTGTTGATGCTCGGTGGGTTCACAATTGTAGAAGGTGAACCTGATGTCGTCAATAGCATCTTGCCCCATACAGACTGCTGATGGGTTGATTGTGGGTTATCTGCGTTCCATTGCCTTTAGATTATCCAAGATGCAAAATCAATAATGATTGACACTCCGTCGATGCACCGTTGACGCTCCCTTGACACTCACTTTGGGAGATGGTAACAATCTTATCGTATGCAGTTTTGCCTTGAAAGGTGGCTGATAGTTCGATTATAGATCAATTGAATCACATAGCCACTTGATGTTCCAATATGCAATGCCTAAAATCATTGACACTACTGTCACGCTCATTTTGAGGGCATAGTGACAACGTTGTCGAAAGCATTTCTGACTATGAAGGCGGCCGATAGTTCAAATGTGGCTTGATGTCACCCAACAGCCTTTGCATTTTCCAAGATGCAAGGACAGAAGTCGTTGACGCACCGTTGACGTGCATTTTAATAACATAGTCACGATGTTGTGGCAATCATTTTGGCTTAGACAGGCCGATAAATCAACTATGGCTCAATGTCACCGTACAGCACTTGCATTTTCAATGATGCAAGGCCAAAAGTCATTGACGCTGATTTGACGCTGATTTGAAGGACACAGTTGCTATGTTCTCGCAACCATTTTTGACTAGAGAGGAGGGCTATAGTTCGATTATGAGTTAATGTTCCAGCGAAACCCCTGGGATTTTGCATGATGCAATGCCAAAAATTGTTGGTGCTCTGTTGATGCTCACCTTTGAGCTCACCTAAGGGACATACTAACAGTCATTGGGTGATCAACAATTGTATGTAGAATATACACAGTCTGTTTTGGCAGGCAGTATTCTGGTTCAACGTATTATCATTTAAATCCAAAATCTTCGAGGCATCACAGTTTCTGAGCCACCACTATACACATCATTCGCAAGAAGAATGACGCATGTCCATCGTGTTTCAACGCTTTCAGCGGCCAATTAACCGCATAAATACCCATGCACTAGTTTCAGGTATTTTAAGCCAACGTCCTCCCGGTTGCTTATGCAGCTCATTCTCCTCAAATTCCATGACGTACCATAACCAATTTCCAATATCTCGAACATGTCGAGGAGGTCTGAGCGGAGTGTGATGTAGTGGGCGGCATGGATTAATGAAGACTGATGACTGTCATTTATCTGGGTTTCGGAGGTGCTTTGAACGCTCTTTCTATGAGTTGTATGACATGAGTAACTTAAACTTTGGTAGTAAATTTCTTCTCAAATTAAGGTTTTGCTTTATCATTTTACCATAACAAGCAACACCATATACAGTATGTTGTTTCTCAATCAACTTGAATTGGAGTCTGGAACATTTGCATGGCCCATACGACTCTTGCACACACTCTGATAAATCATCTTGTCTCACAATTTGGTCACTGAAATCCAGAGAAAGCTGACAGGAACAAAGTAGGTACAAATTGCTTTTACTCTAGATACGTTGTCAAAAATACCCATTGGGCTATGCACTCCTCCGGTGACACAGGAGCCATCACCATGGCTTCTTCCAAAACTGAGTTCTATATGGTAATTAGCTGGGACTCTATATGCTGTGGTATAAGCTTACGGGTTGAACTAGCTTCACAATCACAATCTATGACGAATCAGTCACGGCGTCAGGCATTGGAGATTGTATGTGATTGCCTGCCTGAGGTTTCTCTCAACCCAGCCTCATTTGCCGACTTCCCTGTCAAGATGGCACTTGCGGCATTTGGGAATGTCAGGGGACGATGGCAAGAAGATGCATATGCTCCTCAAATGTTGTCGGTGATGGTGCGGCTGCTGCCCTGTCTGTTTGGGGCTTCACAACTGCCGGAACCTTCAATTCAGTCCTCCCATACTTCATATCTCTCTCACGGAAGTAGTTGGCCGCATTCTTCCATTCCACATTCGACAGTTCATCAAGCCTCATCTGCTTCTGCCAAAAACTGTCCATGCCAGGCTGTACCATTCCGGAGATTGTGCCCATCACCCTGGCAGGTTCATCATCTTCGCTCAGCGTGCCAAGCTCTGTATCTTCTTCATCATCATTCTCATTTTCCCCATCCTCCAGATCTTCGGAACATGCAAGATCGCTCAGCCTGTCTCTGTTAGCATTCAACATCGCCTCAAATGTTGTTTCAGGCTGTATGGTTGTTGATGGCGCCTTTTCCACATTTCTCATATGTTCCTACTGTTGCATGATCCCTGACTCTGCATCTTGAACTCGCTTTCTTGCCACTGGGGTCTCTCTATCAACATAATCCTCAATCCATGTCTCTTTCTCTCCTTTGCTTAAAAAGTGCATTTCCCATCATTTCTCTGCCCAAAGCTTCGCGTTTGATCATAAGCTGCGCAATGCTCCCAACCCTTGGACCCTCTCTGCCTCCAAGACAAACTTGCCTTTATTCGCTAGATGACATCGTCAGGTGGATTTCTTCTTCGATTTGCCGTATTGGCCCACCAGAAGAGGTGAACGGTTCTTTTTCAGAGCATTGACCATTCTATCTTGTATTGACCTTGTTGTTTGGTGAGATGTTGCATGTTGCATGGTAGGGACCACATGGAGGCAAGCTGCGTCTTTTATGTCAGGGTTGGTAGGTTTAATCAATTTGAACAAAGCAAAATCAGCGTTTTGACTGTCACTTCATTGGGAATAGTCATGCTAATGGTACATGATGACTTGATGGTTCAGGTGTAATTCATGTGAGATCCTGGCGATGGATTGAGATAAACATCACGAGACGTCTTTTCCATCGAAGAATGTCTTTTATATATCTATCAAACATAACATATCAGCTTTCGCTCATCATAATGTATCCCTGTACACAAACAAACAACATCGCATGGACCTACTAACTATTTAATGTTCGGGACCTCACAATTCTTTTCGTGATCATCTTCCTCACCATTGAACAACAGCAAGTCGTGGCTCCAGAAACACTTCAACCAGGTCCGATTGGAGCCGAATGAAGCCCCAATGATGGGACCTTCAACCAATCCGCCACCCAGTGAGACACAGCAGCAACGCAGACACCAGTTAGTCCACCACGTCGCTGCAATTGTAGCCACCAAAGATAGTACCCTGGACCCATATTGAGAAATAGTACCTATCACCAGAAGCAGCGAGAATCAGAAGCAACATGCAATTGGATGTGAGTCAATCCATATCGCTGTAGACGACGGTCAACTAACAATGTAACGCACAGGTGGGCTATGCAGAGAGCCACGTCACCAATTTATCATTGCCCAGAACAGGAAACGTCCATTGTTGACCACTGCATTAATCCGCGCCGTCTGAAAAATTTCACCTCACGATATTCTCAGTACTGGGATGTTTGCAGACGAATTGGGTGATGAAAGTCCATGGGAATATACGAAACAGGCTTTAAAGACCTTAGAAGAGGCTGCGGAGTTGTATATGGTTGAGGTAATAGCCCGATCTCACTTCAGAAACAGCATCTAATTGCTTGTAGGTTTTCAACCTGTCAGCAACTATAGCGAGACAAGGGGGTTAGGTACAGCTTGAACAGTCCGACAAGCGTCTTGCCTGGAATATGGGCAAAATGGCTAAAGAGGGGTTTTCGCGCGCCGCAATAGTGGAAACGCAACAGGTAATCAAGAAACCTCATGCCGAAGACTGAGAAGAGAACACGAGGGGTGTTGTGTTTCCCAGGCATAACAAGGTAAGGGCAGCGATAGAAAGACACCCGGCTATGGTTCGTGAAAATCAACATGATGGCTCTCTTCCTTGCCAAAATGGCACAGCAAAGAATCCACAGACTCGCTGGAAGTGCAAAGGCACGGATGCACCTGCACCACGACCGCTGCCACTGAGTCCCGGAATGCTCCCTGCGCCACCCCATGACAGTGAGAGAGCCCAAAGCTCTGAAACTGAAAGTGTGCAACCCAGATATCTGTGGGTACATATTCTGCTTCCCAGCACCCGAGTGTTTAATCTTGATCCAGATGCCAATAATTGCATGCGCACTAAAGAATTTATTCTACATTTGCCACCTGGTGAGGTTCCATCCACACTTCAGTCCACTATCAGCTGCGTGGTATTGCAGCTGACAGCCATTTGGTGGACGACAGCAGCCTTTTGAGTTTCCCTCACAGTGATGACGAGAGTTGACTGAATGGAAATGGATTTTTGAGTATTATGATTATCTACAATTAGCGGACACTTTAAAGTATATTTTGAATGGTACATTTATATGCATCATCAAAGAACAATGTAGTAATAAGGGAGAGCGTACATGAACAGCACAGCTCAGCTGCCACAGTACCAGTATTGATATACTAGGCCACAGTGAATGGTTCAATATTGCAGATACGCCCACGGGGAAATGAGCGTCAATGGAGCTTCAATGATGTTTAGTCTTGTTCGTTATGTAATAAAAATGCGATTTGGTCGTGAATACACATAATGGAATTGTAGCCACCCTTTATAGGCAATGAGAAAGTAATACACTCCCTGCCCTGTCATCAAAATGAGCGTCAACAGAGCGTCAACGATTTTAGGACTTGTTAGTGTGGTAATTCAGAAGTAATTTTGTAGCAGTTATACATAACGGCAGCATTGACAACCTTGAAACACAAAAAAGAAAGCACGATGCTCCGTGCCCCATCTTGAAAATGAGCGTCAATGGAGGGTCCACAACTTTTAGTGCTGTCAGTCGGGTAATAAAAAGGCGATTTGGTAGGTAATACACATAATAGAAGTGTTGCCACCATTTATAGGAAAAAAGAAAGCCACACACACCCTGCCACATCATGAAAATGAGCGTCAACAGAGCGTCAACGATTTTAAGTGTTGTTAGTCTGGTATTTAAAATGCAATTTTGTCGTGGTTATACATAACAACAGTATTGACAACCTGTACACGCAAAAGAGAAAGCGAGACGCTTCCTGCCCCACCTTGGAAATGAGCGTCAACAGAGCATCAACGATTTCTGGTCCTGTAAGTTGGGTAATGACTATGTGATTTGGTAGTGATTACACATGTGTTGCCATCCTTTATACGCAAAAGAGCAAGCGACACGCTCCCTGCACCATCATGAGAGTGTGAGTCAACTGAGTCTCAACGATCTTCGGCCTTCAATCATAGTTAACCCCAGTGTGCTGTGGCTGTTATAGTCCATATACTCAGTGTTGGCCGTTTTTGTAGTCTACAACGCTCGTGAACACTTAGTTGCACCTTTGTAAAAGAAATATGTTGTTACTGTTCATGAGGCTGTCACGGGAAGATCACTTGCTCATTTACTCATACTGGCTGACATTCACTTCTTTATAGATACGTGCGATTATGCGCCAGTTAGATTACCCAAGATGCAAGACCATTAATTGTTGACACTTGTAAGGGCGCGTACGCCAGCCTCCGGCTGCATACCGATATACATGGTGATTGGGTGGATACGGTTGCAAACGTGGACTCGAGTGATAGTATATGTATATGTGTATGGTAAGATTATCGCTAGAGATCCAAGTCTCGTGGCGAGCCGACTATATAGAATGGGCGTTACCCGGCCCCCGACACGTCACGTGCCACTCGCGGGAACCCTAACCGCCTGCCGTTGCATCATCCCCCTCTTTAGGAGCAGACCCCCTGGGCTGCAGCCACCCGTACAAGGAAAGGAAAGGAAAGGAAGGAAACAATCAAACAAACGTTCTGTGTACGTACTCGTACGATCTAACAAGTCCCGCTACCAATCGGTACCGCACAGGGCGACCTTTCGGCGGATCCGGTGCACGGGGAAACTCCACGTCCAGTTGCAGGTGGGAAACCCTGTGCCGACGCCATTTGTACCGGGCCGAGACCCTAGAGGAGAAGAAGAGGAGAGATAAACAAGAAAACATCCAAAAGTGATCCCGTCTCCATATCTCGACTTCCTAACCCATGCTCCAAACGATCATCATTTCCACAGCTCGTATCTCCGCGTAGGTCTTTGCCGTAATCATCAGGGTAGAGCTTCCGCTCATGACCTGGCATCGATGGGAGCTTCCCCTGCCGGCATTGTTCGTAGCCTATGGTGATCATCAATCATCGATTGTATACGTCAATTGCGTGTAGTCTCATTCGTAGACACCTAACACGTAAGTTTCTGTAAAATGGTTACACTTACCAAGTTCAAGCGCGCTGGCGCTGTCTGAGCTCTGTGCAGTGCTCCTGCATACGCTGTAGAGTATATCTTGCAGCCGGTAGTCATCGGTATTCGGCATGGACTGGCAGATGCGTAGAATCATCCTGATTCGGTAATCATCTGTCGAAGTCCGCTTCGGTGACCATCTGGTCGACTTCAGAGGTATGCTCCCCCCATAGGCGACTTCAGTAGAATCTTGGTCGACTTCTTGGTATACTTCTTGGTCGACTTCTCGGTGCGTGTTTCGGTAGACTGCCTCCACGTGGGCTTTTGACCTGTCTGTAGGACTTGGCTGGTCTGACACGGCTATCTCCCTCTTTATGAAAAGTCGTTGCTCCGTCGACGACTTGTCCATCTTATTGATTGTCGATTGACATCGCGGCTCGGTAGCAGTGTAATCCTGATTCGGGATTGTAATCGTAAAATCTCATCATCGGAATTGGCCAAGGTAACGTTGGTGAAATAGTCGATCAACACATAGATCTCGTCTTGACTTGGGACGATGATGTGATCTTCCGCTCCTGGCATCGTAACTGTGATTTGCATATAGCACTCGCGGTGACCACTTGGGGGTTGCAGAATTGACGCCAATTGCATCGGGCATTGACGGTATATCATTGGTGATATCTATCACGTAAGCTTCTCTGATATCGACATACTTACTAGGTGTAATTTGGCGCGCTATCGCTCCCGGAAGCCGCGTTGTACTGGATCTTTGAGCATCTTGACTCCGCAATAATCACATAGAGAGCTTCTTGGTAGTGACCTTGCGGAAGGAAACTTTGGTGACTCTCCGGTCGACTTATCTCCTCTAATTGGTGTTGTAGCTGGTGCGTTCGTCAACCCGAACGGCATCACTCGGGACTCGAACTGCCCGTACCGGGTGCAAAAGGCGCCATTGTACTCGTCGCCTTCCTTGATTTGGATGTGATAGGCATTGCTGAGGTCCTGTCGAGCATCTCCGGGATCAGTGGGAGATGGCTTTATTGACGGCTCGGTAGTCCACACACAGCCGTAGTCGGCCGTCGTTCTTCTTCCCAAATAAGATCGGCGCTGGAGCAGGCAATGATCTCTGGATGAATCCATTGGCTAGGTTTGTTTCAATGTAGGCATTGAGAATTTTCAACTCGACTTCTCTATCTTTCCCAGCTCTTCGTCTCACTCGCTCTTTCCGAGATTTCGTAGATCCACGCAATTTGTGTGGTTCCTCACGGCCGGGTACCCTGTCATTTCCTCTCACCCTCTTCCAACGCTCCTCGAGCCAGAACCGGTCTTCCTCATGAATTCCCTTTGGATGCCTTGAAAGGTGAGGTGCCAGAGTTGCCATATCTTTTGCTGCATACGTCCACATAGTCCTTGTATCTCAATGTGAAGTCTTTCGGCAGTGCTATCCGTCGCTGTGAGATCTTGGTGATCATCTCCTGGTAGTCATCTTGACTGTCTGTCGTGATGCCATTCGGTAGGCTATTTAGTATGTCCGGTGGTCATATTCAATCTCGTTCGGGACCAATGCGGGAGTCATATCACAGTCGTTCGGTATGGATCAGGCTCGTTTGGCTTATCATCTTTTCTCCGGCGTATTTGCAGGTATATTGGACGTCCGTCGTATGCTAGGTGAGCTTATCGTCTCAGATCGCGGGGAGCGCTCGCTGGCTCTCCTCCGGGTGTGCTTGTTGATCCATCTGTAGGTGTGCTTGCCATCGCTAGACTCGGTGCACTTATCGTCGTTCGCTGCTAGCCTTTTCAATTGTTGAATGAATCTCACGGTGCTTCGTTCCTGCACTTCCGGTACGGTAATTGTTTGCGGTAGAGGTTGCGATTCCAGTACGGTCATCCCTCTCTTTAAAGGTCGTTGCTCCGCCGCCAACTAACCTGATCAACCGGCTTCATTGAGTGCCATATCGACTTGTATATGTGCTTCCGTAGCTCAGTAACGCTGATCATCGTGCTCGGGAGTGTACTCGGTGGAGTTATGCCGCCGGTACATCGCGTATCTGTGTCTCTGTATATCTTCTGCACTCAATTGCTAGTCTTGTAACTTACCATTAAACGTGAGGGATCATAACGGTGAAACTCCACTTAACCTCGTGTATCGCCCTCTGGCAGTAGACTGATGTCATTCATCTCGGTCATCTCTGGGACATGCAATTTGTACTCGTATTCCGTGGCCTCCGCCATCGCTCATAGCAGTTGTATAAAGATCGCCTTCTGCAAGACCGATATCATTGGTGGCATGCATGCGTACGAGTCTCCGTGCTACGGTGCCGTTGCAAAGTCTCTGCAAAGCCTCAGGCCCGTCTCACTGCCAAGATTCTGTCTGCGGTAACTTCAGTTGTCTGTACTCCATTCTCGCGATAATCCGGAGACCTCTGATTGTAAGGCCTCCAGTAGCACTATCGGTGCCATCGCATTTTCCAGCTCCATCTAGTCGTATTGGCCCAATTGGTAACGCAAACAGGATGAAAGCGGTGAAGGGTAAATCCAGAAGTAGCGATACAAACGTATGGTCACAGTGGAGCAGTACGCAGATGGCTTGCTCCCTTCGTGTCTCGGCGAGCCAGTAGCAGTCATTCAAGGTTCCCATAAGTGGACACTGTTCTGCCGCAACTACTGCCGCTGCTCCTGCTCGCTCGTCCGGTGCACGAGGGTATTCACCTATGTGAGACCGCTCTCCCGTAGCCCTCAGCAACCCTAGTGCAAACTCCCAGTCAAAGGGTGAGTGCCATGACGCCCAGCCTGCAGGATCATCAGCAAATACTCTAATTTCCGTCAGAAACACCCGGGTGTTCCGGACGGCTCTGACGGCTCTGACGGAACCTCGTACCCTCTGACGGAACCTCGTACCCTCTGACGGAACCTCGTACCCTCTGACGGAGAATTGCACGCTACCCGTTGCATACGTACTCCTTTACTTTGTGGTGACGTTTACGCACCATCAGAAGGACACGTGTGTTACACTCTTCGCAGGGGTTGCAGTTATGCTCAAGCCGTTTACACAACGCCTGGCAATGTTAAATCATAGCTACTACTTATCATTCAACGATTTTCAAAACTTATGCATTCAGTTTGTATTCTCATCTATGTATCTATGTATCTATATAGCTACCTATCTACACACGCTATATCTGGACTGGCAGCACGAGGTGATTGTCAGCAATTCGAGGTGCGCCTGAAGATGACGATCGAGTGGACTCAGAG
>Ga0307515_10005674_pt1 | contig 25197 bp, 23 predicted proteins | sample 17_EM_MG_FD_194513 | JGI IMG/M metagenome (GOLD analysis project Ga0307515, IMG submission 194513) | Populus trichocarpa ectomycorrhiza microbial communities from riparian zone in the Pacific Northwest, United States - 17_EM | ecosystem: Host-associated > Plants > Roots > Unclassified | place... | reverse complement strand
ATGCTGGTTTTCATGCCTTCTCCACTACCACCCTGACTTCTTCTCCACCTGCAAAGGAAACAATCTACTCTACTCTCCATCCAAAGTGGGGAATGCATTCCTGGCACCTTTCAGCAGAGGGGCAGAGGGGTGTGCTTGGTAACTTGCCTGGTAGGCAGTGGGGGTAGCGCAGATTGTGTGGGGGGAGCAAACCGAGTGACTTTCTGTGAAGCCGAATTGTGGGAAGAACTTTTCATTGTTGATGGACATCCAGCTTGCAGAAGGTCATGCACAATGGAGACGGAAGTCAAAGTGATCCACAGTGTGCTCTTTGTTTGCTGGCAGATCTCGATAGATTATAAGGCTGTTGATCAGAGCTGTCTCCAGAATCCAATAGAAAAGTGGATACCTATTGCATCTAGATATGAGCTGTGTATCAAAATAGCTTAGATACTGGTCAGCTACATCCACTCCCACCTTGCGCTGGTTGTAGGCATCAACAATAACACGTATATTAATCTCTTTCTGGCGTTCTCCAGGAAGAAATGTGCAATTTGCTCCACATGCATTGGTACTCTTGTTGCCTGGATGATTTCTCATTCTCAGTACCAGTGAATCCTCACCACTTAGAGGGTGGATTGTAGACATCATGGTAACAGGCAAACTGTCCATCCATCGCAGGGTGGCAACCCCATCATTAACAGCTCCACTTTGAAAATGATATGTCAATTTGGCATTCTTCGCAACCTTTACCTCCTTGGGAAATCCTCGAAACTGCTGCCTGCATATGCCACATGCTCCTATCCCATCCGACGAAGCTCTGCCGACAGAGGATGTGTTGTGATAAAGTTGTCCATAGACGATGTATACATTGAAGGAGAGTTTTCGATGTCTCTGGTGCAAACGTCTAATCATGTGGTGAACCATCTTTCCAGTGGCTGTAAGCTGTAACAGATGGGTTTCTACAGCAACAGGATCCCCTCCAACTGCATTCGATGATGAGTGGATCTCCCAGACATAGTCGTTTTTTGCCATGCAGCAAAACTTATATCCTTGACTAATTGGCTTGTTTGGCATCTTTGTAATGTGGATTGACCTGCCAGTGAATAGAATCATGGCTTCATCAATAGTAACATTGCTGCCAGGTACTTGGTACTGCTGCAAGAAAAACTGCAGTTGCTCCAGTAGAATATCCACCTCTGAATGCCAACAAGGTAGGCCTTCAGGAGTTTCAGTTGGTGAATTGTATGGAGAAACATGAAAGAAACAGCAGATCTCCTGAAGCAAGTCTTGCCAAGGTTGGCAGCTGGTGGTAATCATCCATCCTTGAGAAGGTAAACTCCATTCTTCATCGAGTACCTCTCAGGAGGAACTCCAATCAAACCTATATGAATTTGAATTGCCTGCCAGAGAGAAAGATCCTGAGCAGTAACTTGCTGTCCGGAACACTGCCACTCCTTCTCTGGCCCAAGAAGCTGCTGCTGGGCATAGGAATTGGTGTTGGCTACAAGCTGTCCCATAATGGAGTTGGTAAGAAAGAGATTGAAGATTTGAATTGGAGTAGTAGCATCCAGCTTGGAGAATGAGATGGGCAATCGGGTCCATGCTTTGTGAGGAGGGACAACTGGTTGTAAAGGGTTGAATGTGGGAAGCTTAGGAAGATCTGGCAAATTTTGAATTAGTTTTTTGTGTGTTTTCTTGTGCCACTTGGCCAAATGACCAACTGTGATTGACCCAGCTGGTTCAATATATGCCTCATCTGAGAAGCTATAATTATCGTCAAGGTTGAGCATTGCAGGTGGAGCTTCATTAGTGAGTGAAGACACATCAGGTACAATAACAAGTCGATGCTATACCACTATAGGTGGTGGTGGTGGTTTGGACGAGGTGCGCTTTGGACCAGAGTGATTGTCCATGATGCCATACTTGGCACTTTGTTTTTTGACATTTTTTGGTGAGAATGGTGGAGATGAGAGTATATGTGGCGGGGGTAGGTAGTTGACATCAAGGTTCCAAGGTTTGAGGGTTTCTCTGCTCATGGTTGTTGTGGTGTGGTAGATGGGAAGTTGGAAGGTGGTTGCCGCGGGGCTCAAGGATGGTACTCTCACAATCTCCAAAGTACTGCTATTTATATGCAACTCAGCACCACAGAACTTGTCACACTGCCACAAGAATTTGTAAACAGAAGCTTCTACTAGTTATCATTCAATTCGTAATATTCTAGGGGGGGGTTTGCGTGGGTGGCTGTATTGTTGTAAGCAACAAGGTACAGCGTATGCGAAAGTGGGCCCTTTCGTGGGCCCAATACAGGCGAAGGGATAGTCCGGCCAGACGATGATTCACAGATCTGTAGAACGGTTAGATAGTAGTTTTCAAAGCCGCCCTTGGCGTAGACCGGCCCGGTCGAAGACCATGTTTGACTGCACTAACCGCTTGGGAACACTGCTCGACTCGAAGCATCCAAGCGCGCTCAACTACAAGCTCCCAAGCGCGCTCAACTCCAGTCTCTCAAGTATACTCCTAGCTACGGTCGAAAATAACTACATGCTCCCGGATCTTGCACACTTCAACACACACAACTGGCTGCTGCTCAAGAATAGCGCGGCGGATTCATAAACTGAGAGTGCGATCTGGAGAATATCAAGTAGCATGGGACGCATGCTGTCGGGGCTCGAACAGAGAAGAGATGGGAACTCCGGACAATTCACCGCTAGGGATACATTACCAATTGCTTTGCTAATGCGCACTACAAAGTCTAGAACGGTGTTTTAAATCAGCATGCATGGGTATATCATTCATCTTCAACACCAATGGCGTTAGAGTGGAGGGCTAAAGTGTGGCTTTTGCGTTCAGAGGCAATCGCATTATTTGACGTCTAACAAACGTTTCAATCAGACTATAATTGATGGAATTGACATGGTGTTTTAGATAGTTATACCATAGGAGATTCCATCAACCCACCAAAACCATCCACCCATGCCAACTCCATATATACTCCAGTGATTAAGACACTTGTTGATGTCAAACGATCTATTCCATGTTTTCTAAATGATCGTGCTCTCAAACTATAAATCTGTTGAGCTGTTCTCGTCTTTATTGCAACGAGCACTAGATAATTACCTAGTGAATGAAGTTGTCGTAGCTCATATAGGTTTTATACTAGCTAGAAATTTCATTCTAGAGGATGAAGTTGTTAGCTTTTTGCAAATACATAATGCTGAAAGCGTCAAACAATAGATCCTACATCCCATTTATCATTAGAACGTCTTAAATAGTTGTAACTTGTAATATACTCACCGAATTTTCAAGTCTCCAGGCACCAAAGTCAATGATCAGATGACTCCGATAAAATTATGTCTTATGCAGTAGTCATTCAAATTTGATGTGTAGTTACCAAACTTTTGAGGTTTTTACCTAGGGCACGTACGATGGGGTGTTATTTGGAGTGCCCTTAGCGACACATCAATTTACAGTGACTACTCATCAAATTACCATGACTACACATTACAGTCGAATGGCTACTAAATCAAAACCAAGTGCCAGCTGCAGAAGCAAAGAAGTTCAAGATGGTGTTAGCAACGGTTCCAACCCGCTAGAACGGTTCCGGGTAAGGGTTGGAACCAGAACCGAACCGTGGTAACAGTTTTACCACATCAAAAACCCGGACCGTTGGGATTTGGGCCGGTTTCCACCTCAAAACCCGGCCTTTGCAAGCCCAGATGTTTGGCTCCAATTAAGTATTTGGGTTCTGATCGTATCATGACATGATGTATACGCAGATTGTGCAGTTTTAACCGCTCTTTCACTTCCCGCTTTCAGATTTGCAATCCAACCAATATTCGTTGAGTCGCTGTCGAAAACCTGCGAATTTGGGTGAAAATCTACCCTTATTCGACAGCCACTCAACGAGTATCAGTCGGATCTCAATTCTGAAAGTGGGAGGTGAATGATCGGCTTGAACTGCACAATCTACATATACAGCAAGTCATGATACGATCAGAACTCAAATACATAATTGGAGGCAAACATGTAGGAACCGCAAAATAGACCCGCGGTCCGGTTCCTACCAGGACAAAAAACACAGTGTTTCGGTTCGGTCCGGGTAACAAACCCACCAAGACATAGCGGTTCGGGTTTTTGGCCGGGGAATAACCCGAACCGAACCGAACTGCCGGGCAAAAACCGGCCCGCTGGCGGGTTACCTGGACCCGTTACTAACACTTGTTCAAGAGCAAATACTCCACTATGCTATCATGAACTGCATTGATGAGTTCAGACCGTAGCGCACTAAAGCAGCAAGATCTCGATATAATCAAATCATATCGAAGTCAACTAATCAATGACAAGGAAGTCCAGAGACTTGAAAATCCCGTCAGTAATACCATTAGGTCATGCCGTATCACTCAGTTTCTAGTCAATCTTCAAACTGCCATCTCTCCGGACAGTAAATTCAGACAGTCCAACCGCAACAGTCAGCTTTGACTTTCACATCTACAAAATCTTGACAAATAATTGAAAGATCTCAGCGAATGCACAGGTTTTCTCGTCTGGGTTCATATGTGTCACTACTGTGTGGTGATCAGCTATTTGAACTTTTCCTACCAGTATGGTAGATTCTAAAGTTGTTTCATCTGCTAGCCTTCTATAGATATTATTTTTTGCTCTAAAGAAAAATGATCCAAAGTTGCTCTTATAAACCTGTCAGATATGGCATTGGCCTTTGGTAAGATTGACTTCAATTTTAATCGGTGGAGTTTGAATATCTCTACCATCCCAGACTAACATCGAAATGTTTGCTGTTGCGGTTTGACTGTCTGAATTAACTGTCTGGAGACACGGCGCCTTTAAACTTCTAGTTAACAAAAGACCAAAACCCAATCCATATTCAAATTGCTAAGTACGGCAAATGAATGGAAGTGAGGTCCGGTGATATCTATAAGGAGTCCGTAACGGAAGTAATTAAGTTGAGAGGACAGGGCCGTTACCTCGTGTAAGACTACAATTTCAGTGATGGCTGAACTAGCTCAGATGAACATAGATATAGCTTAGTTTCCATCATATTCAATTTGTTATCTACCAAATTATTGATATAAAGACACGACATGTGTCATTTTCGATTCTAATTGGTCGTAATTTTGTGGCTGAGTGGCTGATCGTGGCAAGTACCTACCACTTAAACTCAGATCCCAAATGACCTGCCCTTTCAATTCTTTCAGTTTGGCTCTGATTACAAAGTGTCCTATACAAAATATGTGTATAACTATGTCCTCTCACCTCCAAGTCTTAGATTTATGATATCTCTTATATTGACTCAGAAATTGTAAATCAACAGCATTTTGGAGCTTTTTTTTTTACAGCTGCACTATGAATATTAGTGATATAGTAAATTGGAGACGAGGAAGTGAAAGAGGACCTGTTTATGCATAGTTTATGTATAGAACACTTTGTGATCAGAGCAAAACTCATGGACTTAAATGAACTTGAATTGATTGGAGTTACCTAGTAGAAGGCATCTTCTAAGTTGCCAATATGCTTGCTCTGGCCGCAGAAATGATAGAGACTCACCCAGACTTGGAGAGATATGCTCACTGGGAGCTGGCCAAGAGAAGATCTAACAATTTCGAATTCTTGGAGTATGTTAGAGCCATATACATCTGGAAGCATAGGAGCTGCTAAAAATGGCAACTCTGGGTTGGCAGGGCTGGAGATCAATCTGGGCGCCTGCAAAGGGCGGCGAAGCTGCCACCGTACCTTGTATCTAATATATATATGTTCCGACCCATTGGCGAACCCTCCAGTTCACGATCTGACTGACCGGTTCGCAATATTTCATCCTATTCACAAACCGGACAAGAGGTTCGCGAACCACTCCGTTTATGTAAACTCTACCATTTAATGTCACTACAAGTTGCGGGAATGGACATGATACTAGCTAACTGCAACTTGCTCCACAACATTCATCGAATTCGACATGATGCAATCTCTGAGCCCTTGTCAAGTCATTGCCAATATATCCATATATTACTTCATGTAGTCTTCCTGGATTATGAATATTTACCAGTCACTATATACATGAACTCAAGACCAAAATTGGCTGATTCTTACCTGGCGCAGTGTCAAGCAGATTTCCAACACTGTGTGAGGTGCTTAAGGTTGCTAAAATGACAGCCATGACCATCTGTGATTGATAGGGGACCGAGTATAAAAGTCCTTGGAGCAACCGAGACTTATCACAGGTCTTACACAATCTTTATTACATAACTCCCTGACTTTTTTGTGGGATTAAATCTCGTACTTTGGCAAGGTTGCATGCTGGATCCCCACTTCGTGAACCGGTCAAAATTCGCAAACTGGCCCATCCAGTTCGCGAACGGGCAAAGTTCGCGTATCGGTCGGAACATATACACTTGGTTTGTCGGCTCGAAGCATTCTCATTGGTTGATAGTGGTACGTACCATCTTACTGTGGCAAATTACAGAATGCTCAATGGTTGGCAGATGGTCTTTTTCGGTCATGATTAGTGAAATGTGGCGGTTTGCTTGAGTGTGGCTCTCACAAGTGCTATTGGTCAGCAATCCAAGCTGGCTAGACGCAATCTGGGTGGGCTGGCTCTCAACTTGCTGGAAATGAACTAGACATATTGGCTGGATGCGATCTGGACGGGCTGGCCCTCTGGTAGTTGGACGCGATCAGGACAGGCTGGCTCTCGAATGTCTGGAGCCGATTGAGACGGGCTTGCTCTCTACTTGCTGGATACAATTTGGATGGGTTCGGCTGGCTGGACGTGATCTGGATGTGCAGGCTCTGGAATTTCTGGAGACGATCGAGACAGGTGGACATGCTCGGAATACGCTGGCTATCTGCAGACTAGAGACAATTGAGAAGGGCTGACTTTAGGCTCCACTGGGAAACAAGACCTTACGCGATGCGTAACTCAGAGAGAAGCTGTTTTGGGGACGGTAATCCATAGCATATTTGACCCGTGGTAGTATGAGGTCCTACAGGCCTGCGCGTTGACTAGATTACTCTGATATGAAAGTGATTATGTGCACTTGATACTATACATCATGCTGCATTCAACAAAACTGCCAAATGAACTTCATTGCACGCTCCCAAGAATGCTCTGAAGTACACTCCGAGTACGCTCCAAAGTACACCTCCGAGTATGTTCTCAAGTTCACTCCTGGAGATGCTCTCAAGGACACTCCCGATTGTACTCGATGGCACAGTCCCAAGTAAGCTCTCAAGACGCTCTCAAGTACACTCCCAATTGGACTCGACCACACACTCCCAGCCTGCTTAACTGTAGGCTCGCATGTAAGCACTCAAGACGCTCCCAAGTACACTCCAAGTACGTTCTCAAGTACACTCCCGGGCATGCTCTCCAGTACGTTGCCAATTGCACTCAATGGCACACTCCCAACCTGGTTGACTATACCCTCCCAAGTAAGCACTCAAGATGCTCCTAATTACACTCCGAGTATGTTCTCAAGTACACTCCCGGGCATGCTCTTCAGTCCGCTCCCAATTGTGCTCGACGGCACACTCCCAGCCTGTTTGACTGTTCGCTCCCAAGTAAGCTCTGAAGGGGCTCTCAAGCACACTTCCGAGCATGTTCCCAAGTACACTCTCAAGTGGCAAGATACTCCCAATCTCACTTGACTATATACTGCCATGGATGTTCCTGGGTACTCGATCCAGAAACTTGCTGAGTTGCAGGGGCCAGGCACTGGGAGGCGGGTGGCGGGTAGCGGTGGCCGAAATCATAACGTCGGTCGATATTATAGTCTGAAACTTATTTTTAGCGCAGCCACCACGACGAGATCTCACGATGCCTCACGGTCATGGTGTTGACCATTGCAGCAACAGATTCTGCAGTAATGGTAGACAATTGGATCTCAAGGAGAGCAGATCTCCTACTCAGATTTTCCAGCAGAATCTGCTGCCCCCTTCCCACCGATTGTGGGTGTATGTGTGCGTATTCGGTCTGGGGCTGATGGTAATGATGGCAATGGTGATGATGGCAATGGATGATGGCGATGGTGATGGTGATGGTGTCGATGATGGTGATCATAGTACTAGAAACACTTAGACAAGTAGGTGGTTACGTCAACGTTAGCATCAAAGCATCCACAGACTTAGATCCTTCTATTATCCAAAGCTTCCAGACTTAGAGCTTTCTTTTAGCCAAAGCTTCCACAAACTCAGAGTTTGCCATCGGCCAAAAGCATCCCGTGGAAAACTCTACTCCTCCCGAAGGGCTGCTCTCTCAAACGCGGCTCTCTCAAGCAGGCTATCACGCAGGCTTTCAAGCAGGCTCTAGAGCAGGCTTTCAATCGCCAGCGGGTTCTCATGCGGGCTTGCAGCGATAGTGTGTACAGTACCGGTATAACAACAATGACTGCAGCCAGTGAAGACAGGTATAGGTCCATCAGATGGTTCTTAGATAGTTGGATGCGATCTACACAGGCTGGCTCTCAGCTGGCTGGACGCAATCTGGATGGGCTAGCTCTTGGCTGGCTGTACGGGCTGGATCTCGGCTGGCTGGACGCAGTGTTCGAAACCGGCCGGGCTTTCGACAAAGCCGGGCCGGCCCGCCTTAGCGCGGGCTTTATGGTGAAAATGCCGGGCCTGCCTGCGGGCTTTCGGGCCGGTTGAGAATCCATGACGGTACGAATTCACTTACTGAATACTAATAATAGCGGCTATTTTTTCGTTGGTCGTCCTCGAACTAGTGACAATAGTGGGAGGTAACAGTATCCCATAGGGTGTTTCGCCCCTGATTTTCATGTTTCAGATATGCAGCCTGGCCTGGAGGCTTTTGGAAAGGCCGCAGGCTTTCAAACTATAAGCCCGGCCGACCCCCCTTAGCGCGGGCTTCCAAATTACCGGCCCGGCCTGCCCTGCCAAAGCCGGCCCGAAAGCCCGCGAGTCGGCCGGGCCCGTTTCGAACACTGGCTGGACGTAATCTGGACGGGCTAACTCTGCACTGGCTGGATGCAATCATGATCGGCTGGCTGAGAGCTGGCTGGACGTAATGTGAACTGGCTGAGAGCTGGCTGGATATCATGGGTTTTGGGGTTTAGGGTTCTTTTTTACTGAATGGGGCGGCGAAGCCGCCACCATACCTAGTAACATATAGTGAAATCAGGTAAATTCTATTTACGATAAGTTCACATGATATCAGTCATCCGTGCTAACCGTAATGATGACTAGCATTAATTACTCCTCCAACCGGTGTCTATCACCAAACATATCCTCCAAGTGAGTGATCATCTAATCTCTTAGCCGCCATGAAATTATCGCAGCCGTCTCATAAGACTGATACGGCCAATAGAAAAGGTGCCTGCGTAGTAGTCCCATCGTGTGTGGCGCGAAATACGACCTCTGATTGACTGACGCGCTTGTGTGACCCCAGGAGACGTTGATGATAGGCTCGGCAATGCTGAATGTCACACCAGTCATTTCAACGCTCGATACCGAATTTCTTTGTACGGATTAATACTAACTATGAGTGCTCGCGAGGATACCACTCGACTGCATGATTAACAGACTTACTAATGAAGTTAGGAACTTGTAATGTATTGGCCACGTCTAATAACGTGCCCATTGTTGATCTGAAAGCAGCAGAGAGTGAGTAGATGTAATTTTTGTTACGACGAACCTGTCGAGACGATTGATTAATTGAGTCTAAGTCTAAGATGACACGTAACCTATATAGTAGCTGCCAGCCCTAACCCACAGCCACCTGATGACGTACTCTACAAAGACTCGGTCTAGCAATTTTGTGTATTAGACGTCGTAGTGAAGGCAACGGTTCGAACCATACCCGGTTCGTACAGTGAACCGGTTTGGTTGGTGTGGTTCAAGGGGGGTAAATGGCTCGAACCTGAACTGTAGAATCCGGAGTCAAAAAGGACTGGTTCGAACAAGTTTCCATATTGAGATCGATATCAATTTCAATAAACTGGAGCTGCACACACGATTCTCACTGCCCAAGCCATATAAAGTGCCCCTCATCTCATCTACATTTGGAGTAACTGCTTTTGGCAAAATCAGGTGAGCAGCTGTCATACAGACGAACAATTGATTTTCGTATGCATCAATTATTTTGAGTTCTCTTTAGGTTTCGTTTGCGTTCTAGTGTTTGTAAGTCGATCCGTTAGTTACATGTGCAGGCATATTCTTGTGGTGACATTGTAGCGGGAATCTGTTGTTTTGGCCTCGATTATACTGGTGAGTTCGAATCCTTTCTACGGAATTGAAATGGTGTTGTAAACTTGTTCAGAACAGCCAGGACAGTCAGGAGAACTTACCCAGCCGTGACTAAGATCTGTGGCTGCAGTCTCGAAGGACAAAAGCTCATAAACTCGCAAACGACAACCGACATACCACATCGAACAAACAAAATTCATGAAATATCACTCGATATTTCAATGCGATGCAAAAGTTGCATGTGTACCTGCATCGTTGAGTCTCAGCTCCGTTTGCTGGCTCATACGCAGTTGGCGTTTTGTATGAGAATATGCATGGTCTGTATCAAGATCAGGGAGAGCGGCTCATGTCAGGATAGTGCAATCGTGTATGCAAACGGATATGGGAGTCTGTACATATACGGGCCTTGCCTCGAGACATCAGTCAATCAAGAAATCATTCAAGCAGTCAAAGTAACAGTAAATGCTGCATTCTATGGTGAAGTCGAAGTCTCTTGAACTATGTAAGGGAGAGTCTATGCTTTTATATCAATGAGTCTGGAGATCCCGCGGAGATAATGGAGTGACACTGGCAGTGGCGAGTGGCGAGTGAGTAATCTTGCTATAGAAAAATACTTCTTTATACTAGATACTGATTTTGAATGTATTTGAGGCTGAAATAGTCAACCAAGAGATAGATTCAATTTCAGTGTTAAGATTAAATTATAAAGGTGGTACTTGTACTTATCCATGCAATCTCTGAGCTCCGAATGAAAATCGTGCATTGCTTCTGAGGCTAGGACGCGAGTCTTAAAAGTCCGCTGCGGAACTAAAAACTAAAGGTCGACGCTCTCAAGCACCAGGGAGTATAATGCTCAGCCACTGAGATGTATCAAAAGATTGTGTCAGTTCTGTGCGTTCAACGGCAAAAAAGCGCCGTCTTTCTCCACCAAACCCTTAGACCAACTTTCCCCACGTTTAGATGTCTAGGTTCAAGGTATTCTTGCCATCTTGCACTCAGATCAAACTCCTCACAGCTCATAAAACATTTTTGTGTTAAACAACCTCCGGTGTACGATAGTGATGCTTGGGTGGGCACGTCTGCAGGGCATGTGGGTACAATCACTCACTCAGGCTGTCTAGTAGGAGATGATTAGGATGTTAAGTTTAGTGCCGGGCGGCAGCCTAAGGTGGGTATCTCAAAGTATTATTCACATTTATAGTCACATATTGGTTAGTCACTTCTCTCGTTCCCAGGTTGGCTAGTTACGTGCTCGTAAACTCTCACGCAGCTAGCCTCTGGAATTAACCCTTCCCGTTACAAGTCCCGGTAGCACACTCCAAATCCCGAATCCCGAACCATTTTCCCGATGGCTTCCCGTTCTATTCCAATATTGAGCATGAGACCAACCTTGTCAGGTTGATCAGAGAGCGGCAAGCCACATTGCAGAGCATACTTTCACTATAGAAAACATGCCCTCCAGAGCACATTTTCTCCTGCGGGTTTCTATAGGCTACTTTTCGGGTTGTGTTTCTGGTTTCGGGAAACAGGAATTTTCGATTAGGCCTTGGGATTAATTATAAACTCATCCCCCCATTTTCGGGAAGGATTTATTCCAGAGGTCGGCGGAATTGATTTCGCCACCACACTGGGCACGAAAGAAGTTAGGGACTAGTGTGGTTAGCCGACCCGCGGTGTATGTGAGAGTCCATCTCCAGCGTAATGGGCCCCCCGGACTCCGCCTGGTGTCATTCCAGTGGCGGATTGGGCTATGGCATTGGGAGCACAGCTAAGCCTGCTGCCAGTGACCGAGGCCCAACTCGTTGATTTGCAGGCGTTTCTTGCCTAGATCGTAATGATGAAGAAATCCAAGTAATCGGGCAAAGAATTGTTGCATATATACATAGACCTACCACGAGTTGACTGCACTGTACCGGCAATTGCGGATGAAGCATCAGGTGTCAGGCGTGGTGAAAGGCATAAGGCACACGATTCTCTTGTATATATCTGCAGCCTTTCTCTCTTCTCTCTATACATTAAGTTTATGCACGCACACGGTTCTCCCCTTCCATATCGCAACAGCAATTGTTACTATTTGGCCTGGAATGAAGTCGCTGATACACTGGAGGTCGGCGAATTAACTCACAAGCTGCGGACTCATACTCGTAGACATACACGAGTTTTCACTCGCCGCTGGTATTTCCAATCATGTTCTTCCATAGACTTCCACAGAACTCCAGGCCCTCTTGTATATAAAGATCGAGCTTCTCCCTTAGATAATTCAATAGACTTCTTCCGCTTCGTACTGGCAACAGGAATTGTTACGATATGGAAGTTGGGGAGAACCGTGTGCGTGTATTCTACAAGGTACGGTGGTGGCTTCGCCGCCCTTTGGAGGCGCCCAGATAGATCTCCAGCTCAGCCAACCAAGAGTTGTCATTTTTAAAAGCTCCTATGGTTCCAGATGTATATGGCTCTAACATACTCCTAGAATTCAAATTTGTTAGATCATCTCTTGGGGAGCTCCCAGTGATCTAAGTCCAAGTAAGTCTCTGTTGTTTCTGTGGCTAGAGCAAGCATATTGGCAACTGGGTAACTCCAATCAATTCAAGTCCACTTAAGTCTATGAGTTTTGCTCTGATCACAAAGTGTTCTATACATGAACTATGCATAAACAGATCCTCTTTCACTTCCTGGTCTCCAATTTACTATATCACTAATATTCATACTGCAGCTGTAAAAAAAAGCTCCAAAATGCTGTTGATTCACAATTTCTGACTCAATATAAGAGATATCATTAACCTAACACTGGGAGGTGAAAGAGGACATAGTCCAGATTTTGTGTGTAGGACACTTTGTAATCAGAGCCAAACACAGATTGGAATTAAAAGGGCAGGTCATTTGGGGTCTGAGTTTAAGTGGTAGGTACTTGCCACAATCAGCGACTCAGCCACAGAATTATGACCAATCAGAATCGACAAAGACATATGTCATGGCCTTATATGATTAATGGTGCAGAGAAGAGAGAAGGAGAAAGACTTGAGATATATACAGGAGGCATTGGCCACTGCAGCAGCACCGTGTATCTGGCCTGTAACATGTCTCCAGTACAAGTACACCTGTAACAGGCATTTTTACTGTATGGGGAGAACTGTGTGTATAGACTAAGGTACAGAGACTGGAGAGCAGGAGAAAGACTCGAGATATATACAGGAGGTAGTAGCCCCTATAGTCGTGACCATGTATCAGACCTGTAACATCATGTACATCTGTAACAGGAATTGTTCAAATAGTGATGCTACAGAAGTTTGATTGTACATAATCTAAGAGTGCCACAGGGCCATATATATATAAGTACAAGTGTGAATGCGTGCGTATGCATCTATGTATAGACTCGTCAGGCCGACAGTAATCTCCAGTCATACAAGGCTCATCTCTGGCCATACGAGACTCATCTCTGGCCATATGAGACTCATCTCTGGCCGTACGAGACTCATCTGTGGCCACTGAAGACAGTGACCTATCATGCAATACTCCCCCTCTTGCTATACACCATGGAGCAAGAAAACAGATAAGAAGAGATGAAACAAACAAACAAACAAACAAACAAAGTGATTCCCATAGTAGCCTCCTTAAAACACTGCGAGAGTGAGCAGGGAAAGAGCACTACCGTAGCCTGAGGATGGCCATCCCCAGAGAGACAAGGAAATCCGGATGCCCAAAAAAAAAGTGAAACAACCTTAAATCCCTCCATGAATTGCCATAGCCCCATCGTCTTTGTGAATTGCTCGTGCTTATCCTTCGTCAAGGCATTGGTTAGTATGTCTGCCACATTCTCGTTCGTGTGCACGTAGAAGTAGTCAACTATCTTGCGGGCATGGAGATCTCGACTATTCTGATAGCTCATGTCGCTATGCTTTGTGCGAGCTTTTATGACCTTAGTTGTGATATGACTATCTGCGCCCAGGTTGTCGCAATTGATCGGGAGCAGAGATGCGTCTTTAGCGTGTATATCTCGGTGGAGTTGGAGTAGCAACTGTGCTTCACGGGAGCTCTCGGAACAAGCGATGTATTCGGCTTCGAGGGTTGACATGGCGATGAAATCTTGCGTTCGTGACTGCCACGAGACTGCCCCGTTGCTGCGAAGGAAGATGTGACCACCTTGAGATGTGCGGTTGGCACTAACATTGGCCCAATCTGAGTCTGTAAAGCCAGTGAGTTGATCATTGCTGCCAGAGCTACTGAAATGGAGTCCAAAGTCGGCGGTGGATTTGGGATACTGGAGAACTCTTTTGGCAGCGGTGAGATGGCTAGTGAAAGGACGGGAATTGTATCGGCAAAGTGCAGTAACTGCAAATGAGATATCGGGTTGAGTTGCAAGTGCCATGTACATCAATGAGCCGACAATTGCCAGGTAGCCTTTGATATCTTTTAGTTCTGTCTCTTCCCGATCCTCGGCCAGATCTAGCTTAACATTTGAATCCATTGGAGTTGATGCACCATGAGCATTCTGCATATTGAATCATTTGAGAATCGTGGTGATGAATGCCTTCTGGCCAAGACTGATGCTGGTGCCAGTACCGTTTTCCTCGTGGTGGATTTTGATGTGGAGGAATTGGCATGCCGGCCGGAGATTCGCAATCTTGTATTTTTCCGAAAGCCTGGTCTTGACTTCGATCGCTGCTTTGGTAGCGTCTGCTGGGTACAACATCGAGATGTCGTCGACGTACAAAAGCATCAGAATACCATCGGTGTGGAGATAGAGGTTGGGGTCGGCCAGGGACTGTGTGAACTCGAGAGTGAGCAACAATGTGTTAATATCGTTGTGCCAAAGTGGTGGTGCTTGTTTGAGGCCGTGAAGTGCTTTCTTGAGTCGAACAACGATTGTAGGTGCCTTGAGGCCTTGAGGCCAGCCTTCGGGCAGCGTCATACAGCTATCGTCATCATTGACCTCAGGATTGAGAAAAGCAGTGACGACATCCAAACGATCAATGTTCCAGCCAGGCTTCGCGACCAGGGGGACAAGATATTGAAAAGTGGTGAGTTTTCCGACAGGGGCATAAGTTTCTCCGATGTCCATTTGTTTGTAGCCTTGAATCACTCAGCGTGCTTGGTATCGTATGGTGGCGTCGGGCTTTTGTTTCATCTTGTAGACCAATTTGGAGCTAATCGGCATTGACTCTCAATTGCCTTGTGTCCCAGGAGTTGCTAGTTGTGAATGTGTTATGGAGCAGAATCGATGTGCACTCTTCTTCCATTGCTCGTTTCTAGTGCTGATGTTGTGGACTGTCCATGGACTCCGCATATGTGAATGGATCGCTGTTGATCGATGTCGGTGTGAGAGCCTTTGCCATGATGATTAGTGCATTTACGGAGAACTGAACATGATTTCTTGTGATACGATTCGTGCATGGTGGTGGTTGGCAAGATTGCTTGGTCATGGCCGGCGTTTGGCGGGCTTTGTCATTTTTGCGGTGGAGATGTCGATTGTGGATGACGGTTTCTCGGGACAACAGTGGAGCATCTTCCTTGTCAGGATGACTTGATCTCACACCTAGACTTGCAGGGAGAGTTCGACGGTTGTCAGCGTCGGGCAGATTGTGAACTGTATCATTGTCAGCACAGTCATGATCACCACTTCTGTGGCCTTCACCTGTTCGACTATTTCCTGCGTGGTCATGGAGAAGTCCATCTCCACCCGTTTCATTGTCTTGTGTTCCTGTTTCATTGTCGTATGCTTGCAGAAGTCCATCTCCACTGTCGATTTCCTCGATATATTCCGTCTCTTCTGGTAGCTCAAAGATGTATGTGTGGTCTCTGGGTAGATATGAAGTGTGGGTATTCCTCTCCTCTTTGAGAATGACATTCGACTGTGATCCTACTATGTGGAATGCCAGGTCCCATATCAGCCAAAGTGTAGTCGAATCATGCACGTAACCAACCATTATAAATTGCTTGGAACTTGGGCCGAATTTTCCATGGCGTTGCGGCTTGGGGATAAGTTGACTGGTGTAGCAGCCGAATCGCGGAAGGTGGTGGAGAAGAGCTTTGTACGAGATTTCATTGCCATCATTGTCGCGAAAGGGCTTGCCAAATGCTTGCACCATGTTGTATGGAGTTTGATCTGGTGCTTGATAGCTGTCGCGGTCGTCTCTTTTTGTTAGGTCTTCGTTTGGGGTTCGCTGGTGGAGGTAGAATGCGCTATTGACTGCTTCTTCCTAAAAGACAAGTGGCGCCTGGGAGGCAATCATCATGGATCACGCTGTCTCGGTGATGGTCTCGATCATGCGTTCCGAAACCCATTCCTATGGTGAGCGTTGGGAGGACATGGTTCGTATGTTGTGCCACGAGCAGTGAGTACCAGTCGGAAGGTCTTGTTGTCATATTATTCATGGCCATTATCGCACCGAAATCGCTTCACCTTGTATCCCATGGAGTCAACTCGGGCCTGAAATGATTTGTAGGCTGAGGTGCCTGTTTTGGACTTCTTATTTGGTAGGAGCCAAACAGAGGTGTAGCGTGCGTAATCGTCAATGAATAGTATATAGTAGCGATGGCCAGCTGAGGTGGGCATGGAGAACGGTCCACATAAATTTGAATGTACGAGTTCATATGGCTTTGTAGTACGCTTGGTCTTGACTTTGACGATCTTCTGCTTGTGCTTGGCCTGGATGCATGCGGTGCACATTGAGTCATCTTTTGCATATCCATCAATTAGAGATCGTGGGGCAGTAGGATGAATGTGGGCTAGACGGTGATGCCACAGTCGTGATTCCGAGATTGTGAGAGGCTTCCGAGTGGTCTTTGTGAGAGCTACGGTGGTAGGTGGACTTTGAGGTACAATGCTGGCTGCACTTGGAGAGGCGGTGTGGAGTGAGCTAGTAGTAGTAGGGTCGGTGGAGTGCGCGATTGTTAGTACGGTGATATGTGCCCTCGATGATGGTACGGTGGTATATACGCTCTATGATGGTACGGTGTTATGTGCGCTCGATGATGCTGTTTTTCTCTTCTTCATTCCCCTTGTTAATGTGGACTTCATAGACATGCTTGGTACTGTCGAAGTGAGTGCAGTTGCGGGAGATATGATAGAGAGGTCATTGACCCAATTGCCTGTGATGGTGATTGATGCAGACGATATGGAGCACTTGCCGCATCCAAATGTGGCTGAGTACCCGGCTGTGTCCAATTGACTGATGGAGAGAAGTGAGAGCTGGAACGTAGGCATGTAGAGAGCATTGACTTCGTACTCCTGTGAAATGTTAACCAGTCCATGGTGGCTTGCTGTGACTTTGTTATCATCTCCGAGCTCAATGGCTAATGGCTCACGAAGTTTCTTTATTGAGTTGAATCTGGTGTGCTCATTGGACATATAGTGAGATGCTCCGGAATCGATGACCCATGTCGCTGGAGCAGAGGCTGCGGTGGGAACGGTGGCGTTGTTGGCCAGTCTGATCAGGTCGCGATCGCCAGCTGTGGCTAGTGATGCACTGCCCTTCTTCACTTTGTTGCATTGATCCCGGGCACATTTGAAGTGGATTCAGTCGGATTTGAAGTGTCCTGAGAGACCACAGTTGTAGCAAGTTTGTTTGTCTTTCCTGGAGGTGATTGTATCCCCTTTGTTGTTTTCAGTGCATTTTCTCTTTCCGCATGCTTCGGTGGCGTGATTGCCCTTTTTACAGTATGTGCACTTGTGCTTCTGGCGTCCGTTTCCTTATTCACCTCCGCGTCTGCCACCTCATCCACCTTCGCGTCCGCCACCTCGTCCGCCACGGCCATGATTTCCACCATGGGAGTATAGGGCCGCTCCGGTGGATGCATCTCCGATTTCTTGAGTTAGAGTCGTTGGCTCAGCATATCCGCGGATCGCATCCATACACTGCTGCGCCGTGGGAGCGGAGATCCGTTGGGCAAGAATTTGAATGGTCGTTTCATATGAATTAAATTGGGTAGTGAAGATTTGTATCTTCATGGCGTCATCTGTGATATTTTCAGTGCTGCCAATCAACTTCTTGCGGAAGGCGATTAGTTTGGTAAAGTACTGGGTGACCATTTCGTCTGGTGATGGTTGAGAGCCGGTGAACTTCCGCTTGACTTGGGTGCGGCCAAGTTTCGTTGAGGCATTGTAAAGTCGGTCCCTAAGTGCTTCCCACAGCTCCACGGGGTCGTCGATATTGTTGATGAGTGGAAGGAGTTCATCGCAGCATCTGTGGTATATCAGTACTATTGCCTTATTGGCTCTGTCATGCCACTCCTCCTGCAGGGCGCGTAGGGTGACACCATTACCAGGAGGGAGAGGTTCGACACCGGTGACAATATTGTAGGCTTTCTTGGCGATGAGGACTCGGCGGATCTTTTGCTTCCAGATAGAGTAGTTTTGCTCACTGAACTTGGGTTCATAGCCATGACCGGACATGAATGTTTCATTTGACATGTTGAGAGTGGAGGAGGTTAGGAAGGTAACGATGGCGAGTGATAGATGGTGATGGTGTTGCGGCTGATCAGCAGGGATGGTTGTGAGAGGGTTATGGTTGTTGAGGCTCTTGTTTTAAGATTGTGAGATAAAAATAGTAGCGGGCGCCGGGCTCATAACCTGTTCAAATATTGACGCTAGAGAAGCTTGATTGTATATAATCTATGAGTGCCACAAGGCCATATATATATGAGTACAAGTGTGAATGCATGCGTACACATCTATGTACAGACTCTTCAGGCCGACAGTAATCTCCGGTCATACAAGGCTCATCTCTGGCCATACGAGACTCATCTCTGGCCATACGAGACTCATTTGTGGCCACAGAAGACAGAGACCTATCATGCAATAGGAATGAGAGACAAAATCCGAGTGAGAATCTATGAAGCGAACGGTGTCATTTTTCTCGTCTCCGACTAGAGAAAGAAATTCGCGAGAACACGTGAGATAGAAATGGCAGCATTTGCTTTCTGAAACCAGCCAATGCCCGAAGAAGAAGGCAATCGTCTCATTTTCCAGATGTTTGACAGGCTATACCGGGTTACTGAGAGCTGACCTCAGCGGTGATTATCGTTTTTAGGTAAGGACTTAGCCTGGCCGGTGAATCCATTCGGATAACCTGATGACTAAATTAGGTATGAAAGTGAACTCTGACTGAGTACGGAACTGTATGAAAACACCGACATCCCTTGACTGAATTCTGGGTCACGTAAGCAAAATACTCGAGGTTTTATACACCTACACCGTGGGGTTAAACTTGCCAAGGATATCAAAGTTTCCTACAGTTCAACCATGCACGAACCATTTGTCTTTTGCTAAAAGTCTTGGGTGTTCATGCAGGATCCCTTTTCCAAGAAACTGCTATGTATACCCTGGATATCTGACGAGCCGGGATTGTGAGTTAGCGCCTCTCGCAAAACGAGTACTGCGGGGGAAAGATTAATAAAAGGCTTGGAATGAAACACACAAACTTGGATATTTCGTTTGAAAGAGGCGGATAGAATATTGATTGTATTTGGCTCGGCTCCCACGTATCAACACTACTATATCGAATTTAGTTCGCGCCGGCGTGATATCCCTACCTCGTGAATTTGGGGTCGTGGAGTTATCTTCTCCTGAGACTGCGAGCAGAAGTGTTCTTTTCGGCTTGTAATATTACCCGTGTAACTTTAGGGGGACATGCAAACAAACGCGCCAAAGAGGAGGCCGTGGAGAATTCCGAGCTCTAGGACAGACAACTAGCAAGTAATGGAGCCAAGCTTTTAGCAGTAACCACCGATTACAGCATAACGAACACATGTCTTCGCAAGTAGTCTTGGTACTCGGGTCAGGGTGTAGAAGATCGATCCCATTTCTAGTAATAGATTTTGCCATGGAAACAGGGTGTGCAGCTAGGGTGTGCAGCTAAGAAAAAGTCGACGCACACAAGTTTTGCCCTTTCTGTTAATATCCAGATTGTGTTATACCCAGTACTATCCCAGTTTGGCGCGGTAAGCTGCTAGAAAAAGAGCGTCCGGTCTTCTACAGCCTGACACGAGTACAACAGTAGAAATTCGCTATCCACTTGTTGGGTACATAAACAGCACTACCCTCTAACCCAACCCCCTTCTTCCACCTACTGATCCACGATACGGACCCTGAAATAACTCGTAGCCCCCCACGGAGACACGTTCTAATAACCCACTCCTCTTGCAAAAATACTGTACTCCCTGTTCGACAACGATAAGTGCATGCGTTGCATCATCCATAATCCGATCGAGAGATTCACCAGGATTCCAAACAACGCGAATGTTTTGATGATCTCGAGGAAGCCGGATCTGGCAGGTGGCTGTTGTACGATGATTGGTGATTCTGGCGCCATGGGAGGTATGATGGTGGAATGTTGTGCCATGTCTTTTCGGGAGTTAGTGTAGAGTGGATAATGGCACCGGAGGACTTACAATGAATTGAGTAAAGCGTGGTTTGGGTCGTCGAGGAGGAGGAAAGGGTGGGGATTTAAAGCTCAGAACTCCGAGTGCGGGTGTTCAGGCTCGTACGGCTAGTAGAAAGTGTGCTTGAGTGATAGTCTCGTGGGTGGCGACTTCTGTACGACCTTGTGACCGTAGACAAAGTTTATGATAGGTCCAGTAGTGCCAAATATCACTCAAAGGCTCGGCACTAAAATTCTGGAGGCTCGGCGGTGTGGATTTGGAAAGCACTACGTCTAAAAGATTTTGAAGCCGTTTATTATTACACCGCCGAGAGATATGACTATAACTATCCGTGAGTTCGGGCTGCATGATCAGCTTTGATCTGCGCCGACTAGCGTACTCCCCTATCTTTGCTGCATGTAGTTATCGCTTATCGGGGAACCTTAACTTTATGTAACGGATGTCTCCGCAATGATGTTCTAGCCCAGACTTTGAGCACCTAATGATTTTGCTGTTTTGCTTATCTCACAAAAGCAAGTATTCAGTAGATAGAGCTCCTTCTGAAGAATATAATACGAAATCCTGGTGAGAGAATATTAAAGAGTTGCTTCAAAATGTCCTTTGAGAAATGTTGGGTTTGGTGTTTCTGATGTAAATAATTGGAGATCGCTCCTTCTTGCCACCACCATCATCACCTTTGTCTAGCGATATTATGACAATCCACGCGGAGTCAACAGCGCAAGTCTCTACTATCGCACGTGTGAAGGTACAGATATGCTGAGATTTTCTGTTATTCAATGGCAGCAACCATGCCTACCGGCGTTACAGCAGCCGTCTAATAACCAGTGTTCTCAACCGTCCCGTCCGTCCGAAATTACTCAAGACGGGACGGGACGGCCAAACGCCGTCCGTCCGAGGGTAGGACGGAAACGGCGCCGTCATTTGAGGCGGGACGGCGACGGACGGATAGGACGGTCGGGGACGGAGCGGGGCCGTCCCCGGTCGTCATCTATCGGCATCCATGGATATTTCTCAATATACATAATCATTTTATAAAACTCATTAGATTTGTTCTGACCTTGAAGCAAGATCATTTAGCATCTGCTCCATTCGTACAATTTTATACGAACTCTGTATAGATACATCTATTTATATCTTTTACCACGCACTCTTAGTACTCAATTAGGTTTAATCTAAGTATAAACGGTAACTGCCCGATGACGGCCGGGGACTGTGGATGACGGCTGGGGACGGTCAAAGTACCGTCCCCTGCAGACATCGGCCGTCCTTCCGTCATTCTTATGCTCGGACGGGACGGACGGTTGTGGAGGCGTCCCGTCCGTCCTGGCAAGATTTCGGACGGCAATGCGCCATCCGTCCAAGGGCAAGACGCAGACGGTGCCGTCCGTCCGAGTTAGGACGGAGACGGACGGAAAGGACGGCCGTCGACTGGTTTTTCACCGTCCCCGGTCGTCAACGGTCGACATCCATGGATCTTTCGTAAAGTACATTATTCATATAAGCATATGGAATGTGTCTTTTTCGATTCTTATTAGTCAGAATTCTGTGGCTGAGTGGCTGAGTGGCTGATAGTGGCAAGTATAAACCACAAGAACTCAAATTAAAAACAACCCACCAATTTAAGTCTGCAAGTTGCACTCTGACAACAAAGTGTGATATATATGAAATGTATATAACTCTACCTGCTTTCACATCCCAGGTTGACATTCATGATATTTTTAATATTGGGTGAGTAGTTGTGGATTAATACCTTTATTGTAATATTTTTTGACAGTAGTATGTGGAGAATTTGCAATGGAGTAAATTGGCAACTGCGAAGTGAAGTACGACCTATTTATGAATGTTTCCTCCCTAGAACATGTTGTGATCAGAGCAAAACTTGGTGATATGATTGCATTTCAAATAATTCAAATAGCTGTACAGAAAGCTTCTTTTCAACTGACAATAAATACTCTGGCCATAGAAATAGTACCAACTTCAAGAGACTTGGAGAGATATGCTAGTGGGCTTGGAACCTGTACAGTGGGTACACTGTAGAAGATGGAGTTGAGTCTAAACAGGGTGGTGGAAACATCCATATCTTATCTCCACTGCTTATATTGGTACGGAAAGCCAGTAGGGGGATGGTGGTGCCCAGGGATAACAGAGGTGGACTGGGTGATTGCAAGTGAATATATTTAGAAGACTCAGAAGTAGATAGGTACACTGAAAAAAATCTCATTATATAATGTATAACCCATAGAAAAGTGGTTTCTGTGATCTGTATCCACAGTATATTTGACAGATGGCAGTAAGATCTCCTATCAACTTGCATGTTGACTACATTGCTATGATATGCATACAATTTTGTTTGCTAAATACTATACATTCTGCTTCATTTAACAATACAGCTGAATACACTTCATTGCATGCTCCCAAGTAGGCTTTCAAGATGTTCTTAAGTACACACCTGGGTATGATCTCAAGTATGCTTCCAATTCCATTCAATCACACATTCCGAGCCTGCTTGACTCTACGCTCCCAGGTAAGCTCTCAAGAAGCGTCCAAGTATGCTTCAAGTATGTTCTCCGGTCTATCTCCAAGAATATTCTCCTGTATACATCTGAGCATGCGCTCAACAACTCTCTTAATTGCACATTATGGTATACTCGCAGTCATATATACTCTTATGTAGGCTCTCATGATGCTCTCAAGCATACTTCCAAGCATGCTCTCAAGTATATTCCCAATTGCATGACATAATACACTCCCAACCTACTTGGCTCTACGCTTCCACGTTTACTCTCAAGAGGCATGACACTCCCAATTTCACCAGACTATATGCTTTCATATATTCTTCTTAGTATTTAATTGAGAGACTTGAAGAGTTGCAGCCACCAGGCACCAGGAGGCAGATCATGGGTAGTAGGTAGTAGGGGGCATATCATGGCAGAAATTATAACGTCAATCAATATTAGAGTGTGAACCATATCTTGATTGTGCCCACCACAATGAGATCTTGCAATGCCTCATAGTTACGGAATTGACAATCACAATTTTAGATGCTGCAGAAAAAGTTGAAAATTCGATTTTAGGACTCAGATGTTCTAGCAAAATCTGCTGCGTGCAGCCTACAGATTGTAGGTGTATGTGTGCACATTCAGTCCAGGGCTGATAGTGATAATGTCAATGGTATGATGGCCATGGTGATGATAGCGATGATGGTGATAGTGTTGGTGATAGTGAACATAGTACCAGAAGCACTCAATCAAGTAGATTCAGTTTGTCAACATTCATGTAAAACCTTCCAACTACTCATAGATTTTCATCGGCCAAATGCATCGCGAGGAAAACTTAACTCTTTACAATGTTTGCATCTCTAAGGTGCAGCTTTCAAGCATTGCGGTGTGATGCAGTCATCAAGCAGGCTTTGAAGGAGGCTATAAAACAGGCTTACAAGCAGAATAGTATCAAGCAGGCTTCAGACTAGGCTCTGATAAAGTGTTCAAATGCCAGCAGGCTCTCCAGTGGACTCCATACTGCTATAACAGCCATGTAGTTAACACAGGTATACCTCCATCTCTGGCCACCAGTTTTATATAGTTTCACTGAATGGACTGTAGATGATAATAGACTGTACACTGTGCAGAGGTCCACGGGAAGCTTGCTATGAGTTGTGCATGTACACAGGTATACATAGTGTAGGCTATGGTCAATTTGTACTTTAGCTGATGTATCATTTTACCATACAATGAAATACACACTTTATTCGTTCCAGCTCTTGGTTACATGTACTCATGTTGAGCTTTGTTGATCCATACAATATGTGTGGTTCCTCAAGGCTGTATGTTCTGTCAAATCCTGTCGCTATATTCTTATGCTTCTTGAGCGAGAGCTGCTCCCTCCAGAATTCCCTTACAACACTGCAAGATGTAAGGTGAAATGTTGAAGATAGGACTTCAACCTTCTAGATCCACTGAGTCACGACTGAAAATCCTAGGGTATACTACTGGCAGTCGAGCAAATCATACAGCCTCACTCCTTTTGCTCCTGTGGTCTTGATTCCTTTCTCCATTCCTCTTCTGCATGATAATGTCCCTCAACAGAAACAACCAACTGTGTGGCTGAAAAGTCTATTCAGTAGACTATTCACCTGGATACAGACAGTCATTGATGCGGAGGGTGCCATGGCACCATATATGTGGTATTTGGTAGAGAGACCAGGTGGTGCATTCAACTTTTTTCCTTCACACAAATCAAGTCATAGATGTCACTAGATTATCTTGACATGATCTAGCACAGCAAAATGGCTGACAGGACTTGATATCATATCTGGAAGTGTGCCCAACTTTTCATACCCTCCAAGCACTTGACAGCCAGGGGTAAGGTATTCCTGGGATGATCTATCTCGGTACCTCCAAAGGGCGGCGAAGCCGCCACCGTAACTTGTAATAATATTCATATAAAACTCATTACAATTACCCTGACTGTGAAGCAAGATCCTTCAGCATCTGCTCCATCCGCACAATGTCTGACCCCGTTGCTCCAAGATCGATTTATTGATTTATAACACTTACCGCGCGCTCTCAAGCCTCAATTGCTAATCATCTAAATATATCCTCTAACCGCCCGATAACGGCCGGG
>Ga0307515_10005673_pt1 | contig 25201 bp, 5 predicted proteins | sample 17_EM_MG_FD_194513 | JGI IMG/M metagenome (GOLD analysis project Ga0307515, IMG submission 194513) | Populus trichocarpa ectomycorrhiza microbial communities from riparian zone in the Pacific Northwest, United States - 17_EM | ecosystem: Host-associated > Plants > Roots > Unclassified | place... | reverse complement strand
TAACTTACTAGATTTACCGCGTTAAGTTATATATATAAAGCACGCTCTTATCTTTAGTTATTGCATTATTTGGGCCAGACTGCCGTAAGAATAAGTTATACTAAATATAGAGATGGCAAGTATAGGAGCCACGAGAATAGCTGGCGGGGTTAAGTAGGGTTATAGTATAGATCTATACCTATTAAGAGCGAATAGGAATGTATATATATAGCGTAAACAACATTGCCTATCCTAAGTTGGCCTAATTAGAAAGCCTGCCGGGCGCTACTCTAGTATAGCTTAAGGCCAGTATATGCTAAGAGTCTTACCGCTCTTCGTTATAAAAGGTTTTAAAGGTCACGAATTATACCGACTTAAAACCTAAATTGGTACTCTTTACTAACGTAATACCTTAACAACAGTAAGGCGCAAGCCTAGGTATGTAATTGCTATTACCTAAGTAATCTAGTTAGCTGTTAGCATTTATAGGTCCGATTATACTCTTATATAATAATGGGCCACGGTCACTAGGAGCTACGGTATTAATGATAATCTAAGTTAGCTGATTTAGCGGCCTCCTTAGAGATAGGCTCCGGTAGTCTCTTCTTCCCTTCTCCTCCATAACGGTCTTAGGGGGAGGGGGTAGCGGTTCTTTAACCTTCGCAGGCTCTCCTTTAGCTCCCTTTTTGCCTTTCTTCTTTTTTAAAGACGTTATTCCCTATATTAAATTGCCCTAGATATTATCTACTAGTTTCTTAGGCTCTTTAACTTTAGGCGGCTCTAGTTCTGGTTCTGGTTCTAGTTCTAGCTCTAGCTCCTTTTTAAATAGATTACGCCGAAAAGGGATAGTAGAGGATAGGGCGGGACGGGGTAAGGTTCGGTCTATTAAGAACGGACTGTTAGAATATAGATATACTACCTAGGATATAAGAAAGTCATACCTGCTAAGAGTCTTAGTGTAGATATGGCGGCGTGGTGGTATATTAGCGTTTAGATATACCCCCGGACCGCTGTTATCTTCTCCACCTTTACGTTATACTAAAGGTTCTTAAGTGCCTTTCTACCTCTTCTAGCCTAAGAGTTGCCTAATGCGGGCAGCGCTTCACCTAGCAACTTTATCTATACTCCACACCCTTTAACAGCAGAAAGGAGCGCCTCTTTAGTTTTATCTTATATAGATCTGGCATTAATCGCCGCTATTGTCTGCTAGAGGGCATTTAGCAGTATAGGCAGCTTAGCTTTAATGTAGTAGAACGCTTCTAAGACCTCTCCTAGTAGACTAATATTCTTTAAGACGTTTTAGAACCTAGGAGCCGAAGTTAACGAGCTAGGTTATATTAGCGACGATGCCAACTATAGCTAGAGCTTCCGCTATCTTATTGCAACAATTCTTAAAGTATAAGGTAGACTGCTTCTGTATAAAGAAGAGAGTAGTTATATCTATAGGAGGGTGTTAAGGATGTAAACGGCATTTGGCAGAGCTCTTTAGATAGGTAATTGCTGCATAAAGGGACGCTAGGCTAGGTTAGGCTGTGCTAGGCTAAGTAGGCTATCTCTTAACACGCTGGTTTGCGTCCTGCCGTTATTAATAAAAACTAGCCAATTAAATTAATTAAATAAGGCTATACATATTATTTTAATACCTTATATATATAAAGCTCCTAGAGCTACTTTAAATAGACAGAGTTCTTATTTTTTTCTTCTAATTGACTTTCGATTAATAGTATTTATATAATTACCTAGCAAGCAAATTAATTCGGCTAATTATTTCGCGGTATAAATGCAGCCTACTGCTTCGCTGCGACGCTACTAACTAGACGCGGATATAAATACTTATTCTTATTTGTAGGAAATCTATATAAACCAAAACCTGCATATTTTATATAATAGCTATTGTTTCTACTTTAGTATACTAAGTAGGTCGGTTAGCTTTGGCGGAGACGATTAAACTAGCTAATACACTCCCTTAGAGCGTTTTTCCTTTAATATTAGGGTAGTGGCAGTACCGTAAATATACAAGCGAATTTTAATATATAACTATCTGTAGAGGAAACACTATATTAAAGAAAAATGTTAATACCCTTAACTAAAGTATAAGGCCGGTATGAAGCTGACTAGGGGCATACTAAGATAAAAGATGCTCTTAGGATACCCAACTAAGCCTAAACTAGTTAGTATCCCTTATACTAATAATAACGTCCTATAAAATATAGCCTGCGCACCAATTATATATAGGCGGTAAGTCGTTCTGCCGTATCACTATAGCTCTTAAATAAAGTTATAAATATTAAAATATTGGTGTATATTATATATAGAGCCTTATTCTTTAGAGTTGGTCGATCTATATACTCCTACTAATACGGGCCGTCTTTACATAGTGGTATTTGACAGTATTTATGGCGCGAGAAAGTTGATGTTCTTGATATATATGTACGGGCTATATTTTATAGAACCCTATTAGTGTAAGGGATGGTCTAAATAGCTATCTAAAGTCGACTATAACAAGCTACTACGCCCTAACCCTACCCTAAGGCCCGTAGTTGCCGTCTACGTAACTTAAAGGGGAGCCCTAGCGACAAGAAGTATCGCAGTATACTAAAAGGGGATAAGCATAATGCCAAGCTATAATAGTATCTTTTAACCCTCTAAAAATAAATCCTTTAAGTTTATATAAAGCCCATTTTCTTTAAAAGATATAAGAATATGCGTTATTATTATTTATATTACCCCAAAGTAAGTATTAAATATGGCTCTGCATTTTCTAATTAGGCCATTAGGTATTTAACTAGGCTGAAAATATATTAGAAACTTCTACCGCAGCTTTATTCCCGCCTTTATATACTTTTCTAGATAATAAAGTTAGAAAAAGTTTTTTATTTAACCCTATTATTATAGCAGATAGTAATATTAATCCCTTATAAAGATACTACTATTCTTTTAAATCTTAGATAGGCTATAGATTTATACTCGGCGGAATATAATACTATAGCTATTATCTAACCGGAGCTAAATGGCCGTTCCCTATTAGTTATGCCCTTAGAGAAATAGAAAATCATCTATTTAAATCTTTAAATCTTAGTACTAGGGCTATAGTACTAGACGCGGGATACGGAATAGGGCACGTCGCAATATATATGGCAAAAAAGGGGTTACGCGTTATTGGGATTAATATTATTAATTACTATTTTACTAAGGCGAAGAGGAATATTAAGGTAGTAAATTATAAATAGCAAATCTTTATTTAAAAAATAGACTATTATTGTCTAGACCGGCTTCTAAGCAATTTATTTAATAGAGTTTATATAATAGAGACTCTGGTATATACAATAGACCCTAAGCTAGTCCTACGCCAGTTTTATTAAGTACTTAAACCTAGTGGGTCCGTTGCGTTATATAAATATGATTTCGAATTTAGTAATGCACCTAAATATCTTATAGACGCTATAAATAAGATTAATACCTTTGCGTCTATACTAGCAAATAAGGGTTTTAACTAAGGAGCCCTACTATAAATGTTAGAGGATGCAGGTTTTTAAAATATTGAAGTGCAAGACTTATCGCATAATATTGAGCCAATGTTTCGTTTATTCTTTACTATCGCTTACCTACCTTTTCTAATTATTTGGTTTTTTAGCCTTGAGAGGTGGTTTATTAACACTATTTTAGGTATAGAAGGTTATAGGGGGAGAAAATTTTAGAGGTATATTGTTATAACTTGCACGAAACCTAATAATACAGTTAAGAATAGGAGTTTTGGTATTTCTAATATAGTTAAGGAGAATAAAAATGCTTAGTAATCCTATTAATATAAATATAATCGTAGAGAGATTATTTTATATATTAATGTGTGCCTTCTAGATAAATAAGCGTAGTTATTAGGTTAGCTACTTGTCGGGGTAATCCCCACAGAAAATGTCTCTTTAGATATCCTTACTAGCCTATAATAGAATGGTTAAAGCTTAGTATACCACCATCTATTTAAATTAAAAGAGAATCGCGCTTCTATTGCGTAGTTATTTTTTATGCGATGTTAAGACTGGTGATAACTTAAATAGGTTTTCCGTTTTTGTTATTAGATTCTTAGCGCGATTAGTTGTTTAGCAGCTAGTAAGCCCTTAACTAGCACCTTAACTCCCTAGCTTACGCTCCACTATACAAGTATAACGACTTTAGTTAGTTATTTAGCAGCTAAGAAGTTATTAGCTAGCACCTCTAGTAAGCTCTTAACTAACACCTTAGCTCCCTAGCTTACGCTCCGTTATATAAGTATAATAAGTAGTTTGGCAGTCCTTAAGCTCTCTAGTAGCACTATAAGTCCTTAGCTCCTGCCCTAGTATATAAGTGCGATTATTGCGATCGATCCTTTAGTAGTTAGTATACTTTAATCTAGCGCCTTAGCTTACTAGTCCATGTCTTTAAATACAGCGAGCGTAATCGGTTATTTAGCAGTTAGTAGTCTCTTAAGTAGTACCTTAACCCCCCCCCCGGGGGATACTTTTAAAGTAATATAGCGGAACTAGGTTATTTTATTTACTATACTAGCAGGGGGGGCATCTAACCCATTTATGTTACCCCCTTATACTTATACCTCTTTCGTAAAGTAGATTGTAACTTTAACTACGCTAACGTCTAGGAAACGCTATGAAAATTATTAAGGTGACGAGAGTGTAACTAAGGTGTTAGATAGACTTTAAAAGTGATGGTTACTATAGTAGCGTTAAGCCATATATAGCGTTCTCTAACCCGCCGTTTCCTAATAATTACTTGTAAAATACTACCTTTCACGCGAGTAGGAGCATATCTTCTGGGCCTTATATAAAACTTTCTAACCTTAATTAATTAAGCAGTTATCTCTCCATGCTAATATTCTCTAAGGGGTTATTAATTACATTTATACCTTTATTGTCTTCTCTTATACCTAAGCAGAACTTCTTAAACCAACCCGTAAATATATCTCGTACCCAATAAGCAAGGAGTTAAATAGTTATAACTACTTAATAGACGCCGAGCGGAGATAAGGTGCTGCTAAAATTAATTTTGTAATATATATACTAATAAGAGGTCAGCTAGTATATATAAACGGGCCGGCGAGATTTATACAGTTTGCTTGCCTAGTTCCCTTATCGCGGTAAGAAAATTCTAGTTATAGCTAAGTATAATAATAACAGAGAGACCTTAAGTTCCTACAAAGCTTCTCCACGCTTATCCGTAATCTCTCTTACCTCCTTAACCAGCTCTTTAAGTTTAGTAAGTTGCGCAGCTATCTATATGCCCACTTGTGTTATTACCTTATCCTAGTTTTAGCCTATATGCTTTGTCTTAATACTGACGCTAATTGGCCGCCAACGTAATAGTTTGTAAAGGATATAGTTTGCAGATATAGGCAATGCACTGTACTAAGCACATTCGCGAAGAGCTCTTTAAAAGCGCTTAAATAGTTTAATATAAATAGCAAAATCAACTATTTTTAAGTTTAGCACTGTGCTAGCTTAGCCGGGAGGAATAAGGGAAAGTGGCGAAATTTAAGCAGAAGTACTAATTACTTTAGTAAACACTAAGTCTATTAGCCTAGAGAGTTAATAAACTAGTTTAGAAAGTACAGCTTTTCTTTAAATTTATTATAGTGTAGCGCCAAATTAAGGACAAAGTTATATACACTGCTGTTCTAAGCCGCCTTATAATATCTCCCTTTTTCGCAGCGCTAGGTAAGCTAAACTGCTTTTGCATATTATTCTGGAGTTGGTAATAGACTAGGGAGCTTTATTAGCTTAGTATATATAAAATTATTAATTGCGCTAAAGGTGTTGTCCGCTAGCTTCTTAATTTTAGTCTTATATACTATATTAGCTCTACTACCTAATACGTAACTATAGGGTAATAGAGCCTTTAGTTATACCTAATAAGCATCTAACACCATAGTAATACCTTATAAGAATTGCCTTTCTATCGTATAGAGAATGGTATTTAAATTACTTAGGAGCTCTATAGGCCCGCGAGGTACAAATTGCTTAAAAAGTATGGGCTGTGGCGCAAAGAGCATCTTGGATATTTACTTAGTAGGACTTTAAGACCGCGGGGATATAGCGGAGCTGCGAGTAGAAGAGGTTAAGTGTTGCGAAGCATTGTCTTATAAGGATAATAGAACCGTCGGATTAAAAGGCCGTGGAGTATTCTTAGTATTATTGCCGTAAATATCGGTATCTTATCTTCTATATCTCTTTAAAGGCGAGGGCATGCGCGCTAGAAGGTAATTTATCGCGTTTAGATAGTATTCGGTAAGAGGATATCTCTTATACTTCTTTCCTCTCTATTCCTAATTAGTAGTATTTAGTAATTCTATAAGCTATAGAAGAACTAACTAGCGGGGTATTGCAGTATATAGTATATACAAGTAACGGCTACGGGTTGTTATTTAATCGCGAGTAAGTTACGCGGTTAGTGGTGATTATATAATCTTACACTATATTACGCGCGATAATAGTAGTAATAGCGATATTTGTTATTACTGCGATCGTATAAATAGTTAAAAGACTTCTAGTATAGTGTAATATTGGCTTCTTACTAAAGGCTATTCTTGCTTAAAGCTAATATAAGTTAGGGGCGAAGTTCTGGTTCCCTACCCTAAAGTTATTTAACTTTTTAGTGGGGTATATAAACGCTAAATTCGCTATATACGGCTAGGGCTTAATTACTGCTATATTACTCGGCACTATCTAATAGCAAAAATAACACTTTTATCTAACATCTTAGTTACACTCTCGCCATCTCCACGTATATATATATATATTCCGCCATTTTAACAACCCTATAGCCGGAGCGGGTTAGCTGCCCTCCCTACTAGTATAGGCGAAACGCTAGAACCTTTTACCTAGTCTAAGTAAGTTTGTAAAATACGGCAAAGAAAATATTAGAATAGCTTTGCCACCTTATATACGTATATGCTTTAAGTATTATATAATAGTAGCGTATTTAAACCTAATGTTAATTACTAAGTTAATACTGAATTTATAATATGGCTTAAGTTTAAAGTAATAGATCTCTAACTAAGATCGGATATTAGCGGTCTCTACTACTATAAAAAAGAAGTATAGTCTTAGGTAGTAGATGGGAAAGCGGAAAGTTTAAATAAGTAGTTATTAATTTTACTTTAGACCGCCTTGTACCTATAGCGGCGTCTAGCTATCTATATCCCTCAAGTTTTATTAATCTAAATTAAAGTTCCTTATATATAACCACACCCCTTTTATTACTTTTTACGCGTTAAATATATTAGAAGCATTAAGGCCTAGTTTATATCTTATATTTCGCCGTTAAGGCGAATACTATATCTCCAGTACTACTTAGAAGATTGCTATTGTTATCCTCTATATTTATAGCCCTCGAATATTATAGTTCTTTAAACTAAGGCGGGCATATAATAGAGGATTATCATTACCGCGTTAATTAGTCTATACTAAATTTTCAATTATATTATATAAGAGGTACGCGGAAGTGGGCAATATTCTGTATAACAGCGGCCCTATAATTATGGATTTCAAGAGGGTAGAACTTTGTAGTCGCAACCTCCCAGTTAGATGTCTGCGAGGGGAAATGTATGTTTAGCTTATAAGCTAGAGACCTTAATATACTACTTATCTGGGAATAATTATATAGCGTATAATATGCCGAATTTAGCTTTTAAGGTCTATATATTTTATTATAGCCATACACCCCTAGGGTATTGGCTGTTACCCGCTACGAAAACGTATATATATATATATGTATATTCTATTATGGTTATACACTATTTAGAGTATAGGCCGTTACAAAGCGCTAACTAAGTACTTCCTAACCACTACGAAAATAATAAGGATCTACTTTTTAAGGTTAAAGAATAGAGGAAACGGGCAACTATGGTTGGCGTTAAAACTAGTAATATTTTAGACGTGGCGTTATGGCGGATAAGCACCGCCGCCTACCGTATCTATAACGCCACTAGCCATAAACCCCTTTAGCTTAATCCCCTCGCCTTTACCTCCGCCGTTTATCCCTTAGTAAGCGACCGGCAGAATATTACTGGCTTTACGGCATAGCGGGGATACTAAGGATTTAACGTCATTACCTCCCTACGCACGTTTAACCTGCTACCCTAAAGAAAGTGGGACGAGCCTATTATAAAAGTGGTGTGTTGTTACTGTAAGCAAAGGAAGCCTCCGAGTAGAGTTTAGAAAGCCATTTATTAGTTCTTTAATATTCCCAAAATACTTAAATGGTTAAATAGGAAATTAAATTTTATCTCTACTATTCTATTTAAAGGAAAAGATTTCCGGGGGGACATCCTAGGATAAAGATATATCTTAGGATGCCCTAGCTAAGCCCGATTCTAACCTTTCTATATATGCGTATAGTTTGCCATACTAACTAGCGTATCTAGATACTCCTTCCCTAGCATCTTCCGCGACCTTCTAGCGCTCGCCAGTGCAGCCAATCTACCTCTTTACTTCCCCTAGTTTTGCAGCACTAACGCTAAAATTAACGCTCGCGCTAGCTCTAAAGGCTATAACTTTTATTCTAACGCTAAACCAGGACCCATCTGCCTATCGGTAAAATGTTAATATCCAGTAGCTCTCTCTATAGTGTGAATTCGTGGACTAACTTAACTCTATGATTAAGAGAGAATATAGAAAGCTTTTAATCCGTGCTTAATAAGAGACGAGTGCCGCTTACAGATAGCATTACTAGCTTTCCTTTATCTTTACCCTACTTTTAAACTCTAGAGCTAATCTTAAAAACAGTGATTTAATTTCTAGTATCAGACACTATAACCATAAGGTGTCCCGCTAATACCTCTGCCTTAGCGAGTCCAATAATTATATTAATGGTTATATAGGTCGAAGGCGAACCCAGTTGAAAGTGCTAATCGAACTTTCCATTCTCTTTGTCCTTTTCGATCTTAAGTATCTCTACCATGCCTAAAATATTAATAATAGCGACCCACTTCCCACCGGAAGAAAACCGGATGTCCTAAATATCACGCTCTGCTATATAGATTGCAAAAATTAGTGCAAGAGGACCTGGGTAGTTAGCCCGCCATACCTTAAGCTCGGTCTTTTTGGCTTATATAAAAAGGCTCTTAAATGCAATTAAAGCCTAGTTATTATAGACTTCGGAAGAGAATGTAGAGGAGGTATATTTAGCTAGCGGTTAAGGTTAAGGTAAAGCGGAATTAAGTGGATAAGTAATAAAATATCCACCTAGCTTTGGATATAGCTCTTCCGCTGGCGTATTAAGGAATCTCTTTTAAAAGAATAAGTAAATATCTTGCTTTAGGAACCAACCGAGCTCCATATAAATCCTAGACTCGTATATTACCTAGAGATTGTTATTGTTAAGTATTCTAAATACTATCTGCTGCATCGATTCTCTTGTTATGAAATAACGCTCTCTGGCTTCTTTAGGGTACCAGGCAACGTAATTAACTAAGTAGGTCTAAAATATAGTGGGTTTGGGGATGGTATGCTTTAAGAGATTATAGAGGTAGATCTTATAAGTTAAGGCCGCTACTAATTTCTTACTAGAGGGAGAAAATGATATAAGGGTAATTGCTGCGCTATGCTCCGTCCCCGAATATAGAAAAGGACATTCGTCCTATATATTGAAATCCTTAGAAGAAGTGAAGGATAAGAGAAGATTATAAGTGTTTTAAAAGTAGTGTACTGACGGCTACTACCTAATGCTAGTATGGGCCAAATTCCGGTAAAAGGTTCTTACTGTATAACTTAGTACTATACATAGCCCCTAATGCCTTAGGTTTAGGCCGGAATCCGATTGCTAGAAGTAAGGGCTGGATTATATAACTTAAAACGTGCTCCTTTAAAAGGTATAGGAGACCGCTTGCTGCCTTTACACTATGATTTAGGCTAACGTCCCTCCCTATGCGCCGGGCACCTATTATCTCTTAGATTAAGCCGTTAACTTTTATAACGTAATAACGGTTGCGGCGGATTTGCTATTATATTATATACTATATTACGCCTTAACCTGCAGTCGTAAGCGAGCTAGCCCCTACCCCTAACGCCGTCTATATAACTTAAAGGGGAGTCCTAGCAATAAGAAAGTAGCGCAGTATACTAAAAGGGGATGAGTATAATACTAAGCTACGATAGCTAAGCATTATCTTTTAGATAGTGGTAAGGGGAACGCCCCCTAATTAATATGCGGACACCCCCCCCTTACTAATTAAGTTTAGTTCCTTCCTAATTAAGTTAGAGTATTACGTAAATTTAAGTTATTTGTATCTGTATCGCGAAAATTAAATTATTAAAATGTATAACTATAACACCTCGATTAAATCTTTGATTTTAACTATAGTACAGCTAGTAGAGTTTAAATTAAAGTTAGAGTATACTAAAGGAGCCCTTAGTAAAGTTCTTGTAAAAGGGTAGAGATATTTAAACTGCCGTAGTATTTAGAAACACCTAACCGACGTTTTCGTTCTTATCCTTATTAACCGCTTCTATAACCTCCCCCTAATCCTCTAGCTTTAGCGCCTAGCCCTTTCCTCACTAGCTTCTTTTGCCTAGACTCTTATCACTTTAAATATAAATAGTGTCCGACAGTTTCTAAAATTCGTAGAAATAACGGTAGGAGTACTATTAAAGCTTATTTTTCCCTTCCGTTGTACTATTATTACTTTTTATTTAGTTATATAATCTCCTTATGCGATATTAAGACCGGTGATAACTTAGACAGGCTTTCCGTTTTTAGTAGCGTTAAGGTACTTAGATATGTTCTAGTTCTTAAGCTATTTAAAAGTAGAAACAAGGTTACATAATTAGGGTATTCCGCTAAGAATTCCAAAATAGAGCAACTCCATATACTAACCATTATATCGCTAGTTAGAAGAACTATAATACCGTATAGGAAAATATGTGCCACTTATAAGCTCTAAAGCCCATTATATGCCACTGAAACTATTTCTAGGAGAGCTAGGCTTATACTCTAAGTCTAGAGTATAACGCTTAATTTCCCTTTTATCAGAGTCCGAACTATCTAACCCGTCTTCCTCCTGTAATGTCTCCAATTGGGGACGTTTTATAGTTCTAGGACGGAGGGTGTGCTTTAAGCGGTGTAATATAGGAGGTCCTTATTTACATTGTTTGGCGTCTACTAGATACCAGAACAGTTATGCTAAAGGAATAGTAATAGTAGGAATAGAGGATTCATTACTAAGGTCTTATGCTATTTCCTTATTAGCGAAATCTCTAAGCGAAAGATATAGTCCTTTGCTATTAGCAAATATGCTATTATCGTTCCTAAATAGCTAGTAGAAGTTAGCAACCATATCTTAAAAGGCCTTTATAGGTTTACACTAACCTCTTTATTCTTATCTCGTACTAAAGTAAGTACTAGGCAATTCCTTTCCTTAACGTAGTTGTAACGCCATACCGATAGAAACGCTTTTTAAGAACTAAAATATTTGATATTAAGTCCTACTATGGCCTAAGTGCTTCCGTTAGATTTAATTAGATAATCGTATATAAGGCGATATAGGGCTTCTCGTTTCTAAGAGTAGGATACTTTAATAATAACACTAGGATACTTAGCATCTTTATACTAAAACGACGTATCCAGGCTACGTTTTAAATAAGAATACGATGCAGAAGCGGCAGGACCGTAAAAGAATCTCAAAGATTAAAGCGCTTTAACAGCATTCAAAAACTCTACAGCTTTACTTAAACTATTAGCTAAAGCGGATAACTAACTACTAATATCCTTATTAACAAGATCGATAAATCTCTTATATAGTATGCTCGCTATACAAATAATAAACTGTCGAGTGCGTAAGTCGTAATCCTATCTAGGTATAGTAGTAAGCGTAGGCTTAAAGAATTGAAGTGTCTTTTAAATATATACACACCTAATTTTATCGTCTATAAAGTACTATAGCGACTCGTCCTTTTATAGAGCCTGCTGGAGTTCGTTAAATTAGGTAGCAGTAAGGCAAAAAGATATCTAAGGTTTATGTATTCTCGCGGCACTATTCTAAGCGTCCGTAAGGTACTGAATAACTTATATAACACGAGGACTTAACTTTTTATTAGTTGGCGGAGGAGTTAATAGAAGGTTATTAGGAGCCGCTAGCGGAGTAGTATAAGGGGAAATAGGCTTGTCTAAGCCGGTAAGCATAGATATAATAGCTAAATAAGTATTAGGGAAGGTACTAAGCGCGATGCCTTTTAAGGTAGAAGAGAATAGAGAACGGGAAGTTGCTGGTAATATGATATAAAATATTATCTCAGCAGGCTTAGACGTGATCCCATTAGTATGGATTTTTAATTAGCCCGCAAGCTAACTAACTATATTTATACTATACGGAATTACGTCTAAGGCTGTTCCATAACACTTATTAAATAGTATTAACGCTTTTTATAACCTTTGCGGTTAAATTACTTAACTATAACGGCTTAAAATACTACCAAAATTTAATTAATTAGAGAGAAGACCTAATATTTTATAAATATTAAGTCTAAATTAAACCATACCGTTATTAAGCGTAACTATGTTTCTATTATATACTATCTAGCCTACTACCCTTTTAGTTATCTGTAGCTGGCTTAGAAAAGCCGCTAAAGACCAGCTTATCTAAAAACTATAGCACAGTTAGATATACGGCTCTATATAATACATCCGCCGTAATATTATTAAAGTCTACCGCGCCATCCGGCAGTGGAAACTCCTAGCATTACTATTAGCAACCGCTGGTAATAACTAGGCGTTTAGCTTACGTTATATAGCGCCAGCAGCGTTTTCCTAACTATCTCTAGATATACTAAGAAGTAGAAAACATTCTTTATATTTACTAGCTCGTCTAGCTTAGAGCTAAGAGGCACTTCTTATATTACCTATAGCTACTAAAGTTAGATAAGCAGACCAGGTAGGGTTCTATACTTACTTATAGAAGACGCTCTAGTTAGGTTCTTAGCTTACCCCAAAACTCCCCTACTAGCTCTTTATTCTCCTTACCCTCTAGTAATCTAGGGGCAGTAGTTAGTGCCGGCACCCTATAGCTAGAAGGACTGCGGGCCTACTCTTTTATACCACTGACTTGGTCTTGAAGATCTCTTACCATAAACCCAATCTTATATAGAAGAGCCCTCTAGGGGCCGTATAGATTTTTATTAAAGCTTAACTTAATTAAAAATTTAACTGGTTCGTTTATAACAGCCTATAGAGTTAAAATAGACATTATAGAAGTGCAGGCAGCTATAGGAGAGTGTAAGAAAAATAGTAAGTAGGAGAAGAGGTAAATGTAGAGCATGTTAAGAGAGAGGGAGGGTTGGACTATATATTTACAGCCAACGTCGCAGCTAATAGACAATAGCTACAACAACAATAGCTATAATTAGCAATTGACGCAATAATAATAACTACAATAATAATAGATATAATCAATAACGAAGGTAGTTAATGGCCATAATAGACAATGGCCATAATAAGCAATGGCCATAATAGACAACGGCTATAATAGATAATAGCTATAATAAATATATAATGGCCATAATAGACAATAATCTAACTATAAAGTCTGAGGTATTCAGACGTAAATACCGCTAAGTGGTGTTACGGTACTAGCAGAAAACGGCAAATTATAGTAGATGGCCTACCTCAGTAAGCTTAGACGTGATTCCATTGTTAAAGAAGACATTAAATCTATAAATCTCCCTCCATCTCACAAAGGTCTAATCAGTGCGGCTTAGCCACCCTCCCTACTAGCTCCCGCGAGCCCTTAGCAACTTATATTACTAGAATTTTAGTCTTGTTTTACCGCTTTTATAAGGAATAGCGTTATGACCTTATCCTTGTAGGCGCTTTATAAATATCCTTATCCTCCATTATAGTAAATAGGCCGGGTGGTTTAGTAAGACGTTTACCGTATTTAAATAAGGCACTAACAAGGTCTTCGCGGAAGGCTTTATAGGTGCTATAGGTGGGCTAATAGCTAGGAACTGATTAGTAGAGAGTTTATAGTAATAGCAACAGTTATATTAAGAAGGAAGTGGTAAAGAGACTTCCATAACTTTAAGTGCGTCCTCTATATGTTATAATAAGACCTTAGTTAATCGGCTTGATTAACGCCGCCTATAAAGTGGTTATATATATTAATGAACTGCGGTATCGAGAGCTCCTTCATGGCGTTGTTCCCAAAGACTTTACGCGTTTATTAGGCTCCAGATGCTATAGCAGTAGGACGTTATTACGTTCGTTAAACCTTAACTCTACCTAGTAATGTATGACGTCACCATCTATAGAGCCTCATTTTTTTAGTGGTAAACGTACCTAAATTAACTGTACTTATAAAAAGTACTATATTGGCGTCCTTTTAGGCAAACTCTATAACAGAGCCGTCTTTTAAAAGCCTCCCGTACAACTTCCCCTATTTAATCTGCCCTAAATATACTAATCTATCTCTCGCACGGTATAAATAGGTTATAGTCCATTTTAAATATATTAATTATAGGGGGTATAGGCTTATAGGGCGGGATCTAGGTAATATCGTAGCGTTTATAAGGCTTTTTAGGCCTAAACTTCGGAGATCTAGCCTAAATCCTACCCAGTACCCCTAATAGGGTAGCCTACCGCTAGACCTAAACAGGACTATAAGTATCTAATCTAATATACATTGGAAGGGGGGTAAGTGGGTAAAAAGAACGACCTATTAAGTGCAGTTATAAGCGATAATACTATTGACCGTATTGAACATCTGGTTAAATACCTAAGTTATAGGGTTTTCGGCCAAGCAATATATAGACACGTAATATTTAAGATCTGCGAGCAACCGATTAATATGCTTAGGAGGATCATTTTTAGGGTATAGAGCTGGCTCTGTTCGTTCGGCTTCCCATTTATCGACTATATATCTTGTTTTAGTCGTTTATACGGTTCCTATAGCTCTAATTCCTTTCTTACAAAGCTAATAAAGTAGCTTAACGCTTGTAAAAAGATTATCCAGCCATATAACATGCTTGTTCTTATTAAAATATCGTTTAGCATTAAGTTCCTGTAGTAGAAGGTCCAATACTACCGCCTACGTCTTAGAAAAGCCCTTATTTTTCGTCTAATACTCGTCTAAATTAATAGGTCCCTTTTTGTCACCCTTTATATACTAAAGCCAGTCTAGTATATAGCCTTAATTAGCTATAACCCATACTTTAAAGCCTTCTGGTATTGGCTTGCTTGGAATAGTAACTGTTTTAAAAGCTTGGCCAGTAAATCGAATAACTGTCTCATATAGGATACTTAAAAAAAATTAAAAAATGAAATATCTTGTATTTCTTTTATCTACTGTTAATCGTAGTAGGAATGATTACAATTATAGAGCTTCTCCCAGGTGCAATTCCCGCAATGCCCTCCTCTAAATTTACTATCTATCGAGATACACTTTGCAAACGGCCCTTTACCCCCCTTACAGTTCTTACATTTTTCTCCGTTATCTTCTCCTTTGTAATTTGTTAGTGTTTTATATATATAATTTTAGGGATATTATAAGATCTTTACCTAGACTATATAATTATTGCTAAGATCTACCTGCATTTCTAAGGAATATTCTCTATCTTCCTTCCCTCCCTTAGCTCAATATCCTTGCCGGCATTGTTATTAAGAATGCTAAGCCAACTCAGGAAGAATTCCTACCCGCAATTCTAAACCTATATAGAAATTAGTATAGCTATTATAGTGGGAGAATAGGGATATACTTACTTTGTTCCTAAAAGTTATAAGCTATCTCCCTTTTTACTTAAAGGCTATATTAATAGAGTTAGTTATAGTAGATCTAAGAAATATTAATATATTTATATAACCGCATTGGGAATTGTACCTATAGCCCTTATAGTTATTTTTAGACCTTGCCTAACTAAGCTATATAACCGAGGATATTAAAATGCTAAAAATAAACTATATATATGCTATGCTATTATTACGTAACAAACCCATAACACCTTATACGCTAAGGTAAGTGCCTAGAGGCTACCTACCTTCTAATAAAGGTTTGGCCCTAAATAGCTTAGTGCATAGCTAAACCTTAAAAGGAAGGTCTGGGGCGAGATAACACGTCGCGACAGAGCGTAAGTTAAATTTATCTATCCGATTTATAGACTAGACCTTACGTTACGCGTATTATAACGACAAATAATATAGGTAATAGGGTTTTAACCGATCCCTAGGTTTTAACTAATTTGAAAATTAAAGTTCGCTAAAACGCCAACCCGCCGATAAACAACTAGTAAAACTTTAAATTGGTTAAAACCTAAGGATTGGTTAAAACCCCATTACCTACGTTACTAAATAACTATAAATAACGCCCTCCGCTTATTGCTCTTTACACGCTCTAAGCAATTATATAATTTACGCGCTTTACCCTTCTAATAGCTCCGTCCTATCTTCTAGCCTTTAAGGGCAGTGCTTTAAACTCGCTCGCTTTTATGTTATTGTTTATAGACCCGGGCCTTATAGCATAGCCTTATATAGGTTCTTTATATAGCCTTTAGTTGCTTAAGTTGTATAGGAATAGGCTTAAATCTCTAACCCTAACCTTTATTCCGGTATGTGTTATACAGTTATATTACTTAACTTTTTAAGTAGTTACTAAACTACCTAGTATACTAGCAAGATAGTGATTAAAGCAAGGCTAAGGTCTAGGGAGGTCTTTATACGCCTAGAAGGCATTAAAGTTCCTATATAAGAACCGCGTTAATTTCCTTTTCTAGGCAGATCTGGTTAGTATGAATAGTTTCGTTTAGCGATATCTTATATTTAATATTATAGGAGAGCTAGGTAGGAGATGTTGGGCACCTCCTAAAGGATCGCTATTAGGATTTTTAAATGCTATTAATACTTTCTAACACCCTCTTCCGCTAACGACGGTCTATAATGCTGGGTTTTAACTATTAGGGAGTATAGGCAGATCCGAACTAACTAAGGATTAAACGCGGCTTATAAACCCTACGTCAGGAAAAAATTTACCAGCATTTTCGCAGCATTTGGCGGCATTTAGCGGCCAAATGCGCAATCCGCGCACTGTAACGTGTAGCGTATAGTATCAACTCAGGTGCGGCATACTGCCGCATCCAACAACGCAGTACAGCATACTGCCGCATCCAGCAACGCGGTGCAAGCATACTGCCGCATCCAACAACGCGGTGCAGCATTCTGCCGCATCCAACAACGCGGTGCAGCATTCTGCCGCATCCAACAACGCGGTGCAGCATACTGCCACATCCAGCAACGCGGTGCAAGCATACTGCCGCATCCAACAACGCGGTGCAGTATACTGCCGCATCCAACAACGCGGTACAGCTAATTGCGCATTTACAGCTACCCGGGCAAGTAGTGCCTTTATTCCATTAAGCTCTCTTTATACTTAATACGCAATTAATATATAATACCCCCCTCGCGCATTCTATATATCTTACTTACTTTAAGCAATAAATAAGCATTACTCTTCCCGCGCACTTAATAGTATTTACTTAGTCTGCGCGGTTAGTAGTATTTACCCGTTCTATGTAATTAGTATACTTTACTTAGTCTGCGCAGTTAGTACCCTTTACTTATTTTATGCAGTTAGTACCCTTTACTTATTCTATATAGTTAATATTCTCTACTTATTCTATATACCTAGTATATACTATATAAAGAATATATTTTAACCTAATAGTAGTATAGTATAGCCTTAATACGTCTAATAACGCCCTTTAGTTAACCTACTATTTTAAGTTTAATATTTATATAAGTCCCGCCGTAACAGTAGTATAGTACTATTAAACCCCTAACCGTCTTTATTCTCGCCGTTATTCTTACTATTATTTTCCCCGTCTATCCCGCTGCCTTTTCTACTCTTATCCTTTTTATTACCGTCGTTTTCCCTATCTATTCTACTACCTTCTCTACTCTTATCCTTTTTATTAGCAAATTCTAGTGTTACTAGTCCATCTCCACTCCGTAGGCGGGCCTTTATATCCTCTAGTATAGCACTATTTATAATATCTATAACCTTAGACTCGCTGGCGAAAGTACACCACAAGATGCGGTAATCAATTCCTATTTCCTATTTATTATTACCTTAAATTTATTTAAGGCGCGCTTAAATAGCGTTAATATTATAATTATATAGCATTAAAATTGTCTTATTAGTATACTGCGAGAAGGAGACCTTATATATAGTTTTAGGGTTTATTCTTTATAATAAATACGCTAGGCTACCGTTATCCTATTATATTATCTTTATTAGCCTATATATAACAATTAAAATGGCGTAATATTATAATATAGGAAACGGCGGTAAAGTGCTATAGTATATAGCGAGTATCGCGATATAACGTTGCAATGTAATTAATATAATATTATGTGTTTACACTTATAGTATACGGTTATTAAGTAAACCCGTTATTATACTTAGGATCTAGTTCCTCTAGATCTTCTATAATATCCTTAAATAAATCGCTAATTACCTACTAAGTCTATAGCATCTTATCTCTAGTTATATTCCACATCTTATTAACTTATTATAAAAGTAGCCTATATAGCCTTTCATCACGCTTAGGTTAGTAGCTCTTTTAGGTATTCTATAGTCGCTCCCAACTATCTATAATACGCTTTAGTAAGTATAGTAAGAGGCTTTCTATAGATTTACCTATAATTATAGCGTTGGCTTTAAACTTATAAATAACTTATATTCCGCTTCTATAGTCCTTAAAAGTATATTAAATTGCTATATATATAAGCTATATCGTATTAGCTATAATAGGCAAAAAGAGGTTAGCACTATTTTTATTAAGGGCGAGTAACCTTAGCCTAGTATTAAAGAATACACGCTTAATATAACGTGCGATAATCGGCGCCTTAAATCTTATCTCTCTATCCTAGCCTTAGTTAGTTAGGTATAGTAAAAGGCAGAGTACTAACTAGGCCACTGAACGTAAAGCAGTTATCCTTAAGTAGTTCCGCTACTTCCTTTACTATAGCCTTAGTATCTAGTTTAAGGCAGTTATAGCTCCTAGCAACAGTATTATATACTACATTTATTATATAATACTAAAACACGCTAAGCTAGTCGTATAGCTAGAAAATCGGTTAGTATAGTGCTACTAAATCTAAGGACCGCGAACCTTGTATACCGCCGGCCCTAGTAATATACTTAATACTCCATTTATTGGGTTTTTATAACGGTCTATAATAGCAATTACCTCTTTTTACGTCTGCTTTATTAGTATATTTAGACCGCTTATATTTATTTCCGGCTAGGGAAAAAGATAGAGCTCTTTAGGCATAGAGCCTATTATTACTTATACAACAAGACGTGTCTAAGCGATACCGTATATTATTATATTAACTAAGCTAAGTAGCTGCTTTATATATCGTCTAAAGTTATCCCATAGCGGTTGTTTATTTAAGTAATGTATACATTTCTTTTAAGTATAGGTTTTAGATATCTTGCGGTTGCTTGGGGTTTATAGGCTTTCGTCTAATAAGAATAAAACTATCCGTTAGGATAACGTTATCGAAATTAACAATAATAGGTTATACTATAGCATATTAATAACAGCCTTACCTTTTAATAGAGATAGTTACGGTATAGAGCCCGATATTATCCCCTTTAAGATCTAGATTATCTTAGGAGCTACTACTTAACTTATAGCGTCTTTATTTACTTTTCTATGGGATAGGTAGAGGATAAGTATATTAATTTAGTAGAACTATTTAGCTTTTACACACACCTTACTTCCCTTAAAAACACTAAATAGTCTAGAGTCTTATACCTAATATACTTTAAATAACAACCTAGTTAACTTTTATAATATAAATTAGGCATTTCTTACTAAGTATATAAAAAGAAGCTTTAATAAACTTATAATAATAAGTTAGGAGGGCGGCCTAACTATTTATTAGGCTTTATAACGGGGCAATTAGATTGCCTTACTATGGCGTAAAATCCTACTTTATATAATATTTTTTCTATACTGTATAGAAGCCTAGTTCCTCGCGATATTTACCTACTTTTAAGGTAGATAGTATAGTATATAGGATATAAAGGGTAGCTAGCGCGTAGAGGGCGATATGTAGTAGTATTATATTCTAGTTTATTATAGTCGCGGTAATCTACCCCTTTATTATAATCCGGCGCCGCTAGTCATAACTTACCACTATTTTAGCTAAGTCGTATTTATTTACCACCTAGTACGAGCCTATTTCCTTATATATGCATTAACCTATACCCTATTTATTTGCTTGAAATCTTTATTATATATAGTATTATATATATCCCAATCACTATAGTTATTTATAAAGAAATAATCTATAACATTAATATCCGTTAGCATAAGTAAGATAGGCCTTATAATATAGTTAATATTATATATCTAAAGGGCATCTAGCGTACATTTTATCCTACTATTAGATAGCTTTATACTCTGCACTCTAAGTATTCCGGTTCTTATATTAATCTTACTACTATTATAAACTTAGAGGGTCTCTACTAACGCACTGGCGTATTTTAGGTATTTACCCTTACTATCTAATCGCCTAGTATTCTAGATTATAAGTAGCAGATAAAGCCTCCCTACTTTATTACTATAGAGGCTATCGTTTACCCGCTTATATTCTTATACCATTACAGCATTATAATAGGGGGCTCTAGTGTTAGCCTATAACGGGGTATATTAAGCAAACACCTTATTAAGCTTATTAGTATTAGTAGTATCCTTCCCAAAGCAAATATAGCATACAACGCTGTAATAGATACTTAAGGGTATCTTTAATACCCAATTATTATCGGCCTCTAGTTAGTTAACGTCCCAGTTTATTTACCAAATTCCATTAATCTACTTACGGCATTTCCTTATAAAGGGGGCTAGTTTAGATACAAGGTTAGTAATCTCTATTCGGCGCTATACCTCCTTAACCGTACACCAGATAGATATATTAATTCTCTGGTCTTAAAGTATCTAAGTTATATAGTTGTTAAAGTTCCATATATATAAGCAATATGCGCATATATTAACTATATGGCCTAGTTATATTGTCTATATTGCGCTTATTAGGTCTACTATATTAATTATATTAGTTAACACCTATAGCTTAAGTTCGTTCTAAAGTATAGTATTAAAATGCATAGTGTTATATTATAGCATCTGCTCTTCATAGTTGTTTTATTTATTAGTCCTACGGTAAAATGCCTTCTATAGCTTATATACTTACTCTAAATACTTTATATTTATACCTCTAATTACTTCTAGTCGCTAAATACTCTCTAAATAGTAGGTAATAGCATATAGCTTAGGAATATTAAAGTATAGTAGTCCTATCTTACTTAGTTAAAATAAAAGGAATATATCCTTTATCTTATCTATTCTATAAATAGCTGCTACTAGGTACCAGATGGTTAATTTATCGTGTAATACATATTAAGATAGTATAGTGAAGTCTATAAACGCCCGGATAAATAGTATAGCGCCTTTATTCTATTTTAGTAAGGGTGCTATAGTAGGGACCAATTATTATAACAGAGATTTATACATCTTTCCTGTCTATTAGCCGACATTTACCTAGCTATCCTATACCATTATATTAGTAAATCGTTCCACCTATACAAAGCGGGTGGTAATAAGTGCATTAATATTTAATATCTCCTAGCCGCAACTATCTATACGCGGGATGTTAAGGCCCTAATATTTTCTAGCCTATATTTCGCTTTATATAAGCCCCTTAATCTAGTATATAAGATATTTACTAGTAAGGCCTTTAAGCACCTAGTGCAGGAAATTAGACGCTATTATCTTGTGGATATTAGATAGATTATAGCCCTATATAAAGTTGTAGAACGGCCAAATATAATCCAAGTTATCCTTTTTATTAGTATCGCAACCTTCCTACTACATTTGTATTTAGTCTTTTGTTAATTAGTATATACAAAACGGCCATAGTCGCTAGATAGCAGTCGTTAAATCATGCTATTCATTTATATATATATAATAAGTCGAATATTTACAGCCACTCTTAATACCTATAAGCGTAACCTATTCTTTATAATCAGCCATAAATACAGCTAGAAGTAAAAAGCAGTATTAATCCTGGCCATCCGCGCATAGGAGACGTACTCCTTCTTTACTAGCTTTTTCTAACGCTGTAGGCATTATTAGCATAACTATACTAGCAGTAGGGTTGTCGCTAAAGCATACGTTTAAGGATAGCCGTAAGGGTCTTATATTATACCGCTAGTTATATTATTTAGTTACTAGGTATATAAACCGAGAGGTATACAAGCAGTAATAGGGCTAGTTAATTTACAGATTATTAAACGCGCAGTTTAATGTTTCCAATTAAAATATAGAGCGGCTATACTTTCTTGCCGCCGGCGTGTTATATTAGTTAGGTCTTATCACTAGCTAATATAATTAGCACTACAGTTACGCCAAGCAGTAGCTACTTTTGCATCTCCTACTACTAGTCTACCATATTAAGCTTATTATATATTCTTATTCCTACTAATAAGTACTACCTTACTAGCAAGAAAGTCATGTCTTCTTAGAAAGGGCCGTAACTAATAAAAAAGGACACAATCTCTAGAGTATTTCGGTAACATACTAGCAGCTGCTAGTCCCCTACGGTTACAATTATTTCAATCTACTGCGGTTAATTACTCTTAGATTGCATCTATTTTAAAAGTAGTTTTACTTTAATATTATTAGCACTCTAGTAAGAAAAATAGTTAGTAAACACTCCCTAAAGCCTAATATCGTTAAACCACTCGTTAATAGCGCGGTTAGAAGTCCCGTAGCTTACCCACTATAAAACCTATACGTATTCTGCCTTACTGCCAAATAAATAAAACGGGGGAGGTGTTTTATCTAGTGCACTGCTAGTACGCTTAATACGTAGCATAATATTGTATACTGCCGCAGTATCGTCCGCAGTTTGCGGATTTCCTTAATTCTGTCCTAGAGGCTTTCCCACAGCACGGCTAGTAGCCTCTTTAAATATTTTAGTCTAAAAGACGTCCATAGATATTCTAGTTAAAGTTTACCGATTAGTCTTAACTATTGCCAGGTTATACACCCTATTAAATATTACAGAATTATTATTATAGTGCACATCCGCAGCCCTATTATTCGGCTTATTAATAATATTATCGCCTAAAGCTTATACGGGTGGCCACTTATTACCTTACTCCAATTCGGCCTTATAATTAGTTATATAATGCCCTTTTAAGGTTTAATAGCATAATAGTATATCGTCGTCTATATATTATATAAGTGGCCACTTATTATATTGCTCTAGCTTGGCCCTATAATAGGCTGTCTAATACTCCTCTAAGCTTTAATGGCGTAAGGGTATATTATTATTTATCTCTTTAATATTAACACCCTTATATCTACCCTTCTTCCGTTTCTATTATCTTAAATAATATCGTTTATAATAGGTTAGACCACCTATACTTTTTACTTTAGTCCCGCACTTTCTATATTACTGCTAAATAGAGCTTATTTATAAATTGCCGCATTAAGCTGTAATTTACTATAGTTTAGTTAAAAGGGAGCTAAAAATAATATCTATATGGAACCGTATATTTAAAGTAGTATTTATAGCTCGTGCTATGTTATAAGCTAGTTAAGATAGGAGGAGTATAATAAAAGCACGGCGATATCCGTAAACACTAACGCGCTAAATAGCGTAACCCGTTATATTTTACGCTAATTTACGCTAAATCACGTTATGTTAGGCTAAAAAACTTTACTTATTACTAATATTACACCGCCTCTCTGTTATACTAAGCATAGGATTCTAAACACCACTATTCCCTACTTAGGATACTAAACTGTTTTTTATAATAGGACGCAATATACAACAGTGGTATACCGTAAATGCGGCATAGTATAACTCTATAAGTACTATAGACCCGCAAAAAGACATATAGCTTATTACCAGCTTAGGCATCACTATGGAGAGACTTAATACTATTAAGCGGACTTTCAAGCAGGTTATTATTAAGGAAGGTATTCTATATATTTTATTTCGCGAATAACTAAACAATTTACTGCGCAAGTAGGCAATCTAGAAAGTTATCCATTAGGTAGTAGAATATAAGAAGGCACTAGCGCTATAGGTATATAAGGCCATACAAAACATACTAGCCTACGCATAGTTAAATATATATAAGAAGATAAAGGTGCCAGGGCGGCCTGGCATTAACTATATAGTAAATACGGAAAGGGGGTATATAGCTGCCGCAAACTTGTAGAGTTTATCCTAGCTTAACTATACGCAGAACTACGGCTATAATCTTAAACAACTTATTATACTACTTTATAAGCGGAAACTAGATAGTATAAACTTAGTCTTAAGCATAGACGTAGCCTTAAGTCTAGTGTCGCTATCCAATACGCCTTAAGACCTACGCATAGTTAAATATTAGCTGCTAGTTAAGATGTTTTTAGAGGCCAGGGTGGATTATAACAAGAAGTGGATATAGGCCGCCTATATAGAGACTATGCCTATCCAAAACAATAGGGCCTTAAGGGCTGCTCTATTAAGGGCAGTTTATTATAGAGTAGGCTAGGTTATATTTACGGCTATCCGCAGAGATAGTATATAGGTATCCGTTATAATTATAATATATTACTAACGTTTATCTAGCCCTATCTCTAGCGTAATACGTTTTACCAGGCGGGCTAAAAGGCATTAATTAATTACAGCTAATCTAATCTACGTGGAGATAGTAACTTTAGTTAAGTTTGCCTTACAGCAAAACCTCCTATTACACTAGGAAGCCCTAAGATTATTACCTATATACACAATCTTAGGTTATCTAGACGTAGTATAGCAAATTGCCTTTACTACAGGCTCTTCTATTAGGGGCAACTATATAGACATTATATTTATCCTATGTTTTACTAGCTAGTAGCCAGTATAATAGGACAGGTATCATTCTAAGGGCCTATAGTATTAGCAATAAGTTTCTTAAGATATAGTAACGGCGTGCTAATACTAGGAATAGCATACCCAATATAAATAGAAAAGGGCGTTAGGTCATATTACCTTAGCGGCAGCTATAGCAAGAAAAGGATTAGATCCTATTTAAGGTTATTATAGTTTAGCAAAAATAGAGGCGGCCTATACTATACGGAGAGTAATTAATAATAGTTGCGGTTACTAGCGAGATATCTAGACTATAATCTAACTGGTTAAGTAC
>Ga0307515_10005672_pt1 | contig 25202 bp, 7 predicted proteins | sample 17_EM_MG_FD_194513 | JGI IMG/M metagenome (GOLD analysis project Ga0307515, IMG submission 194513) | Populus trichocarpa ectomycorrhiza microbial communities from riparian zone in the Pacific Northwest, United States - 17_EM | ecosystem: Host-associated > Plants > Roots > Unclassified | place... | reverse complement strand
TTATTATAATTATAAACTAGGAAAGTCCCAGTAATATATAAGATATCTAAGGATTTCTAAAATTCGCAAATTTCTACCATTAATTTATTAATTACTTCTTAAAAATTGTTTAGCTATTAATAAACTTAATAAAAAAGAACGTAAGATTTAAATAGACTACTAAATATAAATAAGCTTTTAACGACCTAAAATATCATTTTATAACTGCTTTAATTCTCGCCTACTTTAATCTGGACCTTAAATGTATTGTTAAAACAGACTTATCTAATTATATACTAAGAGGAGTGTTATTGCAATATAATAAGAATGGCGAGCTGCGCCTAGTAGCCTTTTTTTCTTAGAAACTTACCCCTACTAAATTAAACTATAAGATATATAATAAGGAACTACTTACAATTATTAGATGCTTTAAATAATGGCGTCTAGAACTTAAAGGATTATTATTCCTAATACGCGTATTAACGGACTATAAAAACCTGTAACTTTATAATTATAAAGCAATTAATATAGCGCCAAATTCGTTAGGTCGAATACCTCTTATAATTTAACTTTAAGATTATATACTAACTTAGCAAACTTAATTAGAAGCCTAACTTATTAATATAATAATTATAGGACTTACCTATAAACGCCTCTAATAAACGGATTATAAATTAATTATAAATTCTACTGCCCCCTAAACGCTTTAAGAAACTACGCCCTATATTTTTAGATGTAGAGCTTAATAAAAATAAATTAAAAATTAATAAGTGGGATATAGAAATTAATAAATTGATAGAGTATAAATATAAGAACGACCTCTAAATAGCAGATATAATAAAAGCAATTTAAATAGGGAAACGGCAATATAAGGATATTACACTCGCTAAATGCGAAATCTGTAATAATTAGTTATACTATAAATAGAAGATAGTAGTCCTAAATTCTAAACCCTTATAATTTAAGATACTTAAATTTATACACAATTCCCCTATAGTAGGGCACCCTAGCCGTATAAAGACCTATAAGATTATTTAATAAGTATATTACTAGCCTATAATGCACAACTATATATAAAAATACGTTTAAGTATATAGAATATGCATATATAGGAAGACCTCTTATATAAAGAAGTAAGAAGTACTTTAACTATTACCAATTTTAATATAAAGATGGTAAGATATTTTAATTAACTTTATAGTTAACCTGCCTAACAGTAATAGGTTTATAAATGTTATAGTAGTTATTAACCGTCTTATAAAAATGCAATACATAATTCCTATAGACTTAATTAATACAATATTAGTAGCCGAATGTTTTATTAAGCACGTCTTTAAGCTATATAGACATTCTAATTTAATAATATCTAACTACAGAAGTTAGTTTGTTTTAGACTTCTAATAAGCCCTATATAAATAATTAAATATATAAATATAACTCTTAATTATATTTCATCTTAAAATAGACGGTTAAACTAAAATTATAAACGCGATTATGGAATAATACCTATAAATATACTACTCCTACCTATAAGACAACTGGGAAAAGTGGCTACCTTTAGCTAAGTTTACTGCGAATAATACAAGAAACAAATTAATAGATGTAATGCTGTTCTACGTAACCTATAGACAAAACCCTTAACTTAGACTTAAACTATAACCTAAAATTAATATAATAGGACCTACGATTAAGAGGATTTATCTAATTAACGCGTATAACTTTGCTAATTAAATAAAGCAGTTAACGGAACTATTATAAAGTAAATTAGCGTGCGCTTAAACGGTATAGAAATAGCATATAAATAAAGAATAAGCTCCTACGTAAGACTTTAAGGAAGGCGATATAGTTTACCTAAATATATAAAACCTAAAGACTTAATGACCCTTAAAGAAACTTAATTAAAAGTTTGCAGGCTTATACCAAATTAAGAAAAGACTAAGCTTATACGCTTATAAGCTTAAACTGCCAACTAAGATAAAAATATATTTAACGTTTTATATAAGCTTACTATAACCTTTAAAGGATGAACCTATAACTCGCGAAGTGCCGCTGCTACCTCCTATAATTATTAATAACGGTAACAGTTCCTACTTTATTAACTTAATTAATAATATACAATAGAAAATATAATCTAAATAATTCGAACTCCTTATTAAGTAGGAAGGATATAAAATATAAACTTAGAAAACCTATAACTAGATTAAGACCAACGCGCCTTCCCTAGTAAAAGAATTCTATAAAGACTATTCTTCGCGGCCTACTTTAGCTAGATAGATATAATATAAAGGTAAACAACTACTACCTAATATAAATATATAAAACACAATAGCAGGAAGCTTAAAATTAAAAAGAACTTAAAATACGTTATAACGTTTATAATACAATTACGTAATACGCAAGATATTAAGGAACTTTAACTGCCGGTTAAAGTTATTTAATTAGTTAGATTTACCTTACCAAGACCTACTATAAAGATGTTAGTTCTGCTTACCGCCTTAACTAAGCTAATAGCGATTTTCTATTCTGGGAATAAAAAATCCTAATTGGCCCATTTAACAATAGAATTAGTAAAACTCTATACCGCTACCTAATGCGAAAATATAACACGTAATAAGTTATAAGTCTTAACTAAAATTAAATTATTTGGACCTTTGGCTAAAAGGGGGGTACTATAATAGGACTAGCCCAGTTACAGTAGGAATGTCTTAGTAAAACACTTAATAGATAAATTCTAACGCTTTAGCCGAATTCTGCTAGATTAATTAAATTCTATTAAAGTCCGTTGAAGACCGTATGCGTATATACGCACGTATTGATCACTAAGCCCCTAACTATTTAATTATATAATTCTCTTGTTATTCCTTTCTCTTCTTTACGCAACGTTTTATTCTCTACAAAAGCTATACCTATAGATTTAGATAGAATATATATTATTCCTTCAAATCTGCCCCGAAGCCTCTTCGCGCCCTTATAATAAGGGAGAAATAAACCGCGGAAGAGGTTATTAATAGTATTGCGTAGCTTAGTGCTAAAATTGCTCGCCTAGCTATCTATGCCACTATTATTAGGTATATAGTAATTATTAAATGTATTTAAATCTCTCTGCCTAGTATGCTTTATTCTTTAAGCGGCTAAATATAGCTTATCTTTGCTAGAAATTAATAAGTAAGTAGCCTAAAGATAGAAGGAATGACTATATATATACTAATCTAGTATAAGCCCTCCGCCCTAAAGTCGTAAATTATAAGCGGTTAAGGGTATCCTATATAGATTCCTAGCGCTCTAAGGCAGAAGCTAAATACGTTTACCTTTTTAATTTTCTATCTTACGGATATGCTCTTAAAGAAAGGCGTATTAAGTATACTTTTTTTCTATTATAAATAAAGTATCTCCCCCTCTAGTGGTACTATATTAAGGAGCTCTTTAATAGTATTATAGTCCCTAAACGCCTTTACTGTAATAAGTATAGCTAGTATTAAAAGCATAGGGCTGCAAATAAGAGGTATTTGTACTATGCCCTTATATAGAGAGTATTCTGGCCTACTAATATAAGAATTAAAACTACTACTTAACTTAATAGGCTAAGCAACCTAGTGCTTACCTCTTATCTAGTATTATAGTTATATTCTTAGTATCTTAAATAATTTAAATGGTAAACTTTATGTTCCCATGCTTATTATAAAATACTACAAAAGTTATATCTTATATTATAACTAAGTTAATCTATTTACCTACTACGCTATATATATATATATGTTAGGGAGGGGATTTCCTTACCTTATAGTGTAAACCCTAGTTAAAACTCGCTTGATAGCTAGACTTAATATACTTACTAACTTACGCAGAAGAATAAATAATAGCTATAAGGTCCGCCTAATTGTTTACTTTTATTACTAGTTATTTATACGTAACCCAATCTGCCGTTTATAGCTGCCTTCTTAAATAAATAAAGTAGTTCTTAGTTATAAACCTTCTTAGCCTTTTTTTCCTAGGCATTTTTAGTTTATTAGCTAGTGGGCCTTTAATAAACTAAATAAGGTTAGGCTCTCTAATAAGGATAAAATAGGGAAATATAGACGGAATATATATTTGTAATAGAGAGGGTTATTGTCAGATAATCTATATTCTCTGTGGCGTAAGACGTGCATCGTAAATCTCTTCATAGAGCCCTAGGGGCCCCAGGTCAAGAGACCACGCAGATCAATCAATCGATCAACCCTTTTATCAATGAATAGCTCTATATGAACTATCTGACAGTTATAAGCCCGGTCCGCCAACACAAGAAGCTTTTCAGCTATTACTCAATCATTTGAAGAAATTCTACCTCATCGTCTTAGGACGCAGATTCTGACAGAAATCCTACCTCAATTGTCACAGGACGAGATTCCACGAGATTCCACGAGATTCCACCTCAATCGTCACAGGACGATCCTGATGATAAGGACGATCCTGATGACAAGGACGATCCTAACGACGAGGACAATCCTGACGACAAATTCCATCTTAATTCCCATCTGCCTATCAGTCAAATAACTCCACTAACGTCGAGGTCGTCTACCACGATCATCCTCAATAAGCTAGAAGACTGGGAGCAATGGCTATGGCAACTCCGAGCCCTCGTGGATCAGCGAATTTGGGCCTATATTAACCCAGACAATGCAGCACCTTAACGAGGTCTACTATAAGAACCAGCCTATCCAGAAGTTATAGATTTTAATAAGAATACAACCTTATATGCATAGCTCTCGACGAATTAACAGAGAGCGTACGAGAACAGCAGACGATACTACAACTAGGACATAAAGTATTTCCTAAAACAAGAAGAGCACCTTTAACAGATCCGCACCCAAATTACGTTTATAGTATTAATTCAGAAGAAGCTACTGCTTGACCCTTCCTTAACCGTTAAGGAATAGCTATCTTAGTTAAAGGAGAACACAGAACCTACCCCGTTATTTATTAGGAAGAAGGTATAACACCAGTATATAAAAGCCCTTAAGGGGTTTAAACACTTATTAAAATTAAATTAGTGGTTAGATTAATAGGAATATACAATAGTACTAAGAGAGAAGTATAAGATCCCTTAAATATCAGATAGAATCTAGCTTTAAGATTTAGCAGAAGTTATTTGACCTTTTAGCGACGCCTACTATATAAAGTATACTACTAAGTTAAACAACCCTTAGAAGTCGAGATCTTCTAAATACTGCAGAGTAGTAAAGGAGCTGCAAGAAGGACTTAGAATACCCTTAAAAAAAGCCAATACTACTATAAGAGGGAGTACCTTTAATACAGACTTCGTAGAGTAAGCCATAATAGATTACTTTAATACTACTAAAGGTCTAGGGGAAGGAACCTTAGCATATACTAGACGCTTAAAGAGAGCCAGGTTATTAGTAGACGAGGAGACGTCCTATAAGAGGCTATTACCTATATACTTAGCGTGCGAGAAACAAGGACATTTCTTTTAAAACTATTAGTATTTATTTAAAGATAAGAGACCCGAAGGAGTTATAATTAAAAATGCTCGCATTAAAAGGGCGTTAAAGAAGGTAGAAAAGAATAAGGATCTTACTAACTAAGTTATAAAGATTAGACTTAAAGAATAAGAAGATAAGGCTTAATAATAATAGGACAAGAGCTAAGAGATAGTTAAGATTAAGGGAGAAGCTAATGCGATATTCCTAGAATTGTATTACACCGGTTAACTCCATCCACTAAAGCTATTAACTATTCTTAACTTAGGAACCACTCTCCATATCTTTAATAACCTCTTTTAATTCTATAACTTTAGGAAAGCTTTAAGATACAAATATATTATTGCCGGTAGCTTAGAAGTGCCTATACTATACTACGGTAATATTACTGTCTAAGTTATAAAACTAGACAAGAGTAAGGGAATCCTATATCTTAAGGACGTTACCTTTTATACGGACTTTAATTCAAATCTAGTGTTGTTCCATCTACTTTTAAAAAAAAAGGGTACTACTAGGACAATAAAGGAGATAATAATCTTCTAGTTTAAAAGGATAATATAATCCTATATTAAATAGAAGAATATTATAGATAATAGACTATTAAATACGTCCAATTAGGAAATCTATTATCTTTTAATTTAAGCCGACTACTACGCCTAAAACGAAAGCGCAGAATATCATTAAAAGACGTTTATCTAGATTTAAAAGGTAATATACGTCTATAGTATCTGTGTCTAGGACATCTAGGACCTATAAGCCTTTATTATTCAGGTATTAACGCCTTAGAAGTTAAGCTTTAAGGCCCTAAGATAACGGAATATTAATACTATAGTCTTGCTAAAATTAAGCGTTAAGTCTTACGAAGGTTCTTAAAATAAAATATTAATAAACCTTATTTTAACCTCTATATTAACTAGACTAACCTTAAGGAAGCGTATACTAGATTTGTACAAGTTATGCTTATCTATAATACCTTCTTAGGAAAAACCTTCCCGTATTTTATAATAACGCATAATAAGGAGAAGGAGACACTATAAGTGCTTAAAGATTTTATCTAATGGATTTGTTTGAGGTATAACCTTAAAGTTAATACTATTAGATTAGACAACAAACTAGGGAGAAGGAGAACCCTTAAATAGCTACAGACTTAAGGGATTATATTTAAGCCTTCGGCGCTATATACCTAAGCTTAAAACGGTACCGCTAAACGCTTAAGGGGTATAATTATTAAGAAAGCATAAGTAATAAGAATTACAGCTAATTTACTATATAACCTATAGAACGAGATAGTTAACTATACAGTCTACCTTCGAGATTGAACGCTACGGAAAAGCAATGGTTAGATATTGCTATATAAGAGGTTCTATACCTTCCTAGCTAATAGGAGATTAAGAAAGCTGCAACTAGCGCACCTAAAAGCCTACGGCTGTAGGGTGTACGCGATAACGTCGGATGCCTAGCTAAAGAAGAAAAGGCTAAGTAAGCTAGATCCGCGAGCCTATATTAGCTATCTCGTTAGTTATAACTCTACTAATATTTATAGGATCTGGATCCTATATAAGGGTATCGTTATCTCTACTAGGGACGTTATCTTTAATAAAAAGACGTTCTTTAACGGCAAGCGAACGGACATCTTAAAGGATTTATACGCCGAATTAGATACGCTAATTAAGAAGATTTAACTCCCTAATACTCTAATTAAAAATAAGGTTCTTCTAGAAGATAATAAAAAAGTATTTAAACCGTTAATTTAAGAGGAAGATAATAACGTTAATAAGCTAGTGTAAACTTTTAATAAGTTAGCAGACCTTAAGCTTATAAAAGCTCTTAAAAATACGTATTATACGCCACCTCTAATAGAAGAAGACGAAGAATCTCTATATACCTTTTACGTTAAGTATCCTATAAAGTTAAAGATATAAGATACTAATTAGGACATCGTTAACTAAGTAGGAGATAGGTTTTACACTTAGGGGGTGTTTAATAACTTAGTTAAAGACTTATTTAAGGTAGTCGGCGATTATAGGTTTAAAGACTTTATTACTAAAAGGATCACTTTAGCCTATTACGGCTCCTTCTTAGCAGAAAGGAAGTTTAATCTTAATAGTTAACTTAATAACAGCAAGCTGAAATTAGGCAGAATACGTAATATTAGATTATATAGGAAGAACTTACCTCCACTACCTTAGTTAATCCGCAACCTTAATACGTATCCTCTTTAAGATTAGTTCTAAGAAGCTTAATAAGCTTACCTCCAATCCCATTATTAAATGAGGTCGTTTTAAGAAATAGATAAGAAGTATATAAAGGGATAGCAGGTCCTTAGCTTAATGTAGGTGTTCGTTTATAGACGGATAAGCACAGATTCCTTTAGAAATATAAGGCACGCTTAGTAGTATATAGAAATTAATAGGCCCTAGGAGACCTACCTATAAGAGCTACTATATTAGCTAGTACAACCTTCCGAACCCTTATAGCGATTACCATAAAATTTAACATAGAGATAATATAGATAGATGCAGTTAACGCGTTTATCTATTGCGATCTCGATGAGGTTATTTATATAAAGCTACCGCTAGGGTTTAATAAAGGAAAGACAGACAAAGTACTACGCTTAAGAAAAGCCCTTTAGAGACTATAACGATCCCCTCTATTATGGTAAAAGAATCTCACGAGCTCGTTAAATGAATTAGGTTTTAAAGAGGTTCCTTAAAAGCCGTGCGTTATACTAAAAGGAGGAATAGTTATCTTCTTCTATGTTAATAATATTGTCTTCTACTACTAAAAAACAAATAAGAAGAAGGCTTAAGAAGCGATTAAGGAGCTAAGTAAGGAATACTAGATAAGTACCCTTAGAGAGCTAAAATAGTTCCTAGGAATCCACGTACTATATAATTGTAGCTAAAGGCTCCTATAGCTATCCTAGGAAGCCTATATTAAGAAAATAGCTAACTAGTATAAGATAGATCTTAAAGGGCGTCTTCTAGATACTCCTATGGCAGAATTAAAACTCCTCCCTACTAATTACTAATTAATCCGTTTAACGCGTCTATCCCTTAATATAGACCTATTAGTCCGTCCTATATCCCTACCAGCCTCTATAATACTATATTAGAGAAAATTGGGTTTAGTACTCTATATAGCCACTATAACACGTCTAGATATTGCTTTCATAGTATTATAGCTAGTAAGGTTTAATTAGAACCTAAGCTAAAAGCACTATTAAGCGGCAGATAGAGTAATCTAATACCTATATAGCACGAGGAGCAGAGTAATCTACTATAAAGAAGATAAGGAAGGAACGAACGGTAAAGGAAAAGATAAAGGAATACGCGACAAAGGACAAAATAACGGAAATGACGGTAGAGGTAAAGCGCAATTATTTATCTATATTAGTGATGCATTATTTACAGACAACTCTATTAATAGAAAGAGCTTATAAGGATATATTATAAAGCTATTTACAGGACCGATTACCTAGAGAGCAATTAAGCAGGATATAGTAATAACATTAAGCACAGAAGCCAAGTTATTAGCCCTATTATAGACAGTAAAGGAAGCTATCTTTATTAGTAGGCTGCTTAAAGTAATAACGTTAAGGCTAAACGAGCCCTTAATTATTAACTGCGATAATACCTAAACACTCTAATTAATTATAGAAAATATGGTAAAGTTAATTATAAAGCTCTAATATGTTAATATCTATTAATACTAGTTAGGTTAAGAATACGTAATAAAACGAGTAATATTTTAATAAAAAGCAATAAAGGAGATAATCGCTAATAGACTTATAAAGGCCCTACCTAAGCAGAGGTTTAAGAGCTTCGTTAATATAATCGGAATAGTAGATATTAAGGAGCGGCTAAATAAGGAAAAGCAACTAGAGGACCTAAAGAAAAAGGTTAGGGCGAGAAGGAAGGATTTAGATAAGATTATAGTTTGATTAACGCATTAACGGACACGAGAAGGTAGTTAGCTTCGTCCTCGACTAGGTTAAAGCTAAGGGGGTATATTAGATAATCTGTATTCTCTATGGCGTAGAACGTGCACAAGTTATATACATGGGGCACGTGCATTGTAAATCTCTTTATAGAGCCCTAAGGGCCCTAGGTCAAGAGACTACGTAGATTAATTAATTGATTAACCCTTTTATTAATAAATAGCTCTATATAAACTATCTAACAGTTATATTTATAGGTATTACGGTATTAATATAATACTAGCTAGCTATAAAATCTTTTTAATACTAGCTAACGATATCTAAGGCTACTATTAGATTATCCTTAACGCTATTAATACTGTATACTATATTCTTAACAAAATCTTTTAAGAATGCTAGGTTATATAGAGAAGAACCAAGATATTCTTTAGTAAATCTATTTAGTAAAGGGTTAGAGTAGGATGGAATTTAACTGCTATAGTATGCTAATTATAACTTACTGGTACTACAGCTTTACCTTTCTAAGATAAGCTTTTTTTGCCTTTAGCTTAAGACGCTTTTAAACTTTAGTGCCGACTATACCCTCCCTATTTTAGTTAGAGCCCTTTACCCTTACTACAGTAAGGAACTCGCAAAGGTCCTTCTTTCTTAGTATTTTATAGAGAAATAAATAAGGTAAGTAGAAGCTAGGGTAAAGAAGAAAGGGAAGAGGAATATAGAGATAAGCTTATAGGAACGGATAGGCGAGCTATAAAGTAGTAGGTAAAAAGAGAGAGAAAGAGAAAGAAAATAGGATAGAAATTAAGTAGTAAGTAGGTATAACGGAGCAAATAGACGTAACTAGAGGAGATCTTATAGTAAGAGATAAGGCACCTCCTCTCTAACTAATACCTTTAGGGACGCTATGTTATATATAGGCGCAGCTTAGGATAGGCGAATACTCTATTTTAAGGGGGACCTAGTTTTAGGAACCCTATAGGCCTAAAATATAGCCCTTAAGATTGTTATATAGAGTTAATAATTTATATTAGTAAGGATATAGCACTTTTAAGGTATAATTGGTTAATAAGATAGAGGAGTAGTAATATAACTAAGCAGCCTAAGCATAACCTAAGTAAGAGGGTAAGCAGCCTAAGCGGCGGGTAAGTCAAGGGTGCTTAGCGCCTAAGTATAGCGGCGATGCTAACTAACTGAGTCGGATTCCGCCAAGGGGAGTTTTAGTCTATAACTACTAAGATATTAAGTTTATTACTATTCGTCCCCTAACCTAAATAGAATTAGCTGGTTTAGTATAGTATTAACCACTAACTAATACTTGGTATCTAAGGGTTGCCCTAGGGCTGCTATTAATATTTAATATTAGTATAAGGCCGTATTAAATATTGATATTAAAAGTAATTTAGTATTAAAAAGATTTTAAATATTAAATGTAGTACAGTCTTGGTATAGTGTTTTAATTATAAGTAGGCTCTATACGCCCCTAAGCTTTAATAGAGCTTTAAAATAGCTGCTCTTTTATAGCTACTCTCTTACTACTATCGTTAAGTTTATAATCCTTGACGCGGTATAGTATGTATTAATTACTCTTTAGATTTTACTAAGAGCTTAGAAGCCTCTTATACTACATTTATTGCTATAAGCCTCCCATTGGCAGTAATATTACTTAATAGCTAACTCTTTAAGCACTCCGTATATTTAATACTTATACTCCCTAATAATATACACTCCTATAAAATTATTTGCCGTATACCTAAAAAGATTCGCTCTACCTCTGCCGATATTAATAGCCATTTAAGAAAGTTATGGATAGTTAGCTCTATAAGTTAGATTAAGCCACTACTATAGCGCTATACCTTAGATTAAAATAGGCTTTATACTTATCTTTTATATTACTAGTTATTTACAAATATATCTACCTTATTTTTACTACCTTAACTCTAAAAATCTTTAATATTTAAAATCTTTTAGTATTAAATATCTTTTAGTATTAAATATCTTATATTAATATTAATATTAAACGTTTAACATTTAATATTCAATATTAATATTTAATATTTAATACTAATGGCAGCCCTAGGTTGCCCTAAAGGACTATAATAATATCCCTTACGGTTTAGCCAGTTTTTTTTTTACTTGTTGTAGTAATAGTAATGTTTTTAGTTTATAACCAAAATTCGCTTTAAGTAGTGATGTTCCAATTCCTTATAGTGTCATATTATGGCGTTAACTCACTAAAAGGGTAAGGTTATTTTATAATATTTAGCTGCCTTCCTAGGTGCTATATCCAAATCTCGGGTTATTACTAGATCTAGCTCCTTCGTCATATACCTTTAAATTTTTCTTATACTTAGTCTTTATAAATCATTGTAATGGAAATATCAAGCTAAGCCTTAGTGCTCCTATTAATACGATATATTGAATACTAAAGATATTAAATGTTAAAGATTTTGTAAAAGTACATATATTAGATCCTGCAACAATCGCAATAGATTCGCAAGCACTATCTATCTTTTTAGCTATATAGCGACGTAGAGCGGGACACGTTATAGATTTTTAGAGTTAAGGTAGTAAAAATAAGGTTAACATATTAGGAAATAACTCTTAGGTCTCCTTATAATACATATATATTTTAAATTTATTAAGTAAACATATAAAAAGTAAAAATTACTAATTATTAAATTAGATCTTATTAATTTTTATAATTTTTATACTCTACCCTTAGTTAACACTATACCTCCCTTATCCACTAATATAATTAAAGAGGACAATATATCCTCTGCTATTTCTAAGCTTAATTCTAATCGGTTTACCCACTCTAGCGGTGACGACGCGTTAAGCAACTCTATACCAAATACACCAACCCCAAAGGCGCCAGTTAGCTTCTTATATATAATTAAGTAGACATTCCCACTTCTAGTTGTCACCATTTTAAGCAGCATTGGTTATACTCTTATAGGTTGGCATATATTACTCTAGTATTTAGATTCCAGCTTACTTATTCCTAGGATCATTACGGCTTGTAGATGTTGTATATGTACCTCTTAGGTTAGAGTTAAGAATATATTTAGCGGCGAGGGGACCAGAATTTACTACAATATTGCCGTTTTAATATTCTTAGACTCGAATCTTGTCGAACGGACTCGTGTAGATTGATCTAAGAAGAAAAGAGACTATATATACACGGTAGATGGGTTATAGATACCCCTGATCTGACCCTAATATAGTAGTGATTAACACTAGGTCAATAGATCTGGAAGGGCTGGTTTGGATCTTAACTACTAAGTTAGCTATATTTTAGAAGCAAGTACTTAATATCGCGGCACCAGAGTTAGTAACAAGCAAGCTGGCTTAACTAGCTTACTTACTTACTTAATTAGTAATTAAGCAAGCTAGTAAGCTAAAAGGCCTAATTTTAGCAAGCCAGCAAGCCTAATTAGGCCTAGCTTGCTTGCTTGCTTGCCCGCTTAATAGGAATTATATATATAGGGTTTTAGTTAAGAGTCTAATCTAGTAATACACTTTTAGTGTTAAGTTTTTGTCACAGGACTCACACGTTCTCACGTCTCTGCGCGTTTTGACGTTCTTAATCCGTGCTCACGTTCGTCCCAAGACACTTACGCACGTTCCCCTACAACCCCTATTTATACCCGTACCTAACCTATTCTGTTCTATTTCTGTATCCAAATGTCTTTATATCAACCACGCATAGTTACGCGTACGTAGCCTTCTTCAATTACTACCCCGTTTAGTACATCGTATTCTAGCTCATGCCCACTTCCGTAACAGTTTTGCTAATTTTGCTCTATGTAATTATTTTTCCGCGCTAAACCTCCTCACGTATAGTCGCGATCTAGAGTTAGGGAGATCTCTCTCTTACACCCCCCTAAAACACAACCAATCTAGGAGCTATATACTAGCCCTACTATTGGTTATACCCTAAGACCTTACCAAAGCCAACCTAAACGCGATAGCTACCCTAACGCCCATAATTGCACTTTCCAAAGCTATCGCTCTAGATACTTCCCCGCTATTAGATAATAGCAATCCTAAGATAAATTATAATGGAATTAATTGGGAACGTTTAGGCGATACTAGAAGCCGTTTAAAGCCTTAAAAGGGGGCTAAAGCTTTATTTACAAATATAGATATCGGCTTTAATATTGTAGTAGTAAGCAACTATTTTAAGAATGCAAGTATTGCTATTAATATAGTATACCAGGCGGCTAATTTAACGTTACTACTGCTACCTCTTCTATGTTTTAATACCTTGCAGAGGAAAAGAAGGGCTATAGCTATAATAAGTAGGGTAAAATTAAATTTAAGAAGAAGCGGAAGGCAATAATACTTAAAGTTCTTAATAAAAAGTATAAAATCTCTTAAGGCCTTATAAATAATTTTATTAGTAACTTTAATAAGAACACCTTCTAGTAAGCTATAATTAAGTAGATTACTAAAAACAATTATCCTCTACGAGAAGTTAAAACACCTTCCTTTTATACTATATTAGCTGCTGCTAATCCTAACGCTAAGAGATAGATTTAGAAAATATATTAATTAATTTAGCTTTACGTAATATAGAACTATAAGGCCTACTAGCTAGCTATAATTAATAAGCTCGCGAACGCCCGCTTAAAGCTTTATTTCTTATTTAATAGCTAGATTACGCGTAGTGGCAAATACTCCCTTACTGGCGTATATATTTACTACCTTAATTATAAAGGTAAGGTAGTTAACTACTTAATTACTCTATTAGAGCAACTTAGCCGCTATATAGGAATTAACTACGCTAAAGTAGTAAGCAGCATTCTTACCTATTTTAGTGTTAGTAAAGAGAGGCTTAGCTATTTTATTACTAATAATGCCGTTAATAACGGTATCTATCTAGATTATTTATCTTTTAAGTTTAGCTTTAAGAAGGAGACTTACTAGATCTAGTGCATAGCTTATACCCTTAATCTTATAGCCTAGTTAATTTTATTTAGAAAAGATAAAGACGCTTATAAGAATAAGGATGTAAATATACTAGTACATTAACTAATAAATCTTAACTTCCTACTCCCTTATTAATTTCTACTAAGTAGAAAAAAGAACATTTCCTTAAAGAATAGCGAAAAAAAGGTCCTCTTAGCGTTCTTATTAATATCCTTAATTCTATTACTACACCTTAGCTTTATTAAATCTTTAAGGATTACTAGTAATTAGAGTAGAGCAATCTACTAACAGCTAGCGTTAAAATCCTTTAAGTAATAAAGCCAGTTAAAACTAGATAGAATAGTTATTATAACGCCTTTACCTAAGCTCTCCTTCTTTATAGCGTAATTAATTTAATTACGTAATATATAATTATAAAGTATAAAAAGAAAGTGGCTCCTCTAATAGCTAAGGGAAAGAAGGTATCCTTACCTCCCCTAGTTATTATAGGTGGAGCTTTAAACTCTTACAATTAGGACGTTATTATTAACTATATTAACATTCTATTACTAATTCGCGAAGCTACTAAGCTGCTTAAAGCTAGAGGCAAGTCGGGCCTATATAAAGCGATTTAGGAGGTTATTCCTATATTTAATCAGCTGCTTAAGCTCTTTAAGGAAAGGAAGGCTTAAGTAGCTAAAGCAACAGCAGAAAGCTATCTAAATTAAGAACTAATTAAGGACCACTATACGATTAACCTTAACCGTAGCTGGTTAAAGCTTAATAAGTATTTCGAGAAGCTTAATACGACTCCCGTCTACTATATAGCTATTCTGCTTTATCCTCTCTATAAGAACTTCTATAAGTATATATAGGCAGATTACCCTAATTAGCTGATTAAAAACAACGCAGCTTTCCTTAACCTTTAGCTTCTATATAAAGCTTATCCAGAGCCTTTAACTATATTACTAACCTAGTTGCAGAAATAAATACAGGCGGCGTTAGGTAGAGACGACTATATTTATACTAATACTCATTGCTTTTAAAGCCTTGCCAACGCCGACGAATACGAGACTTAGAAGGCTTAAGAGCCTCTTAAAAACGATTATCCGCTTACGCACGATCCTATATTATATTAGTAGTAGGAGCAAATAACTCGGCTAAGGTTCTTAAAGATGGCTCTAGATATATTAACTATACTAGCTATAAGCGATAACTGCAAGCGAGCGTTAAGTAAAGCTAGTAATCTTTTAGAGCCGCGTTGCTTAAGGCTTCGCCCTAATATTATTACTACCTTATAGTGTAGCCGCAGCTATAAAAAGATAGGCTTTAAAAGATCTAGTATAAGTAGTAAGTTTGCCACAATCTATATAGGAAAAAGCTAACATCTAGATACTTTAGCTGTAGCGTCCTTATTGCTAAAGCCTCTCTTAAAGCCTCACTTAGACCCTCCCTCAGAGCCTTACTTAGACCCTTGCTCAGACCCTTCCTCAAAGCCTCCCTTAAAGCCTCCCTCAAAGCGTTCCTCTAAGCCTCCTTCAAAGCGTTCCTCTAAGCCTCCCTTAAAGCGTTCCTCGAAGCCGTCCTTAAGTTTTAACACCACGCCAAGCCTCATAATAACCACTGCGCAACTACACCGTATAATTACTACAAGTCGTGGCCGCGGAGGAACTTTTGGGTGGCTTAAAGCCCTAATTTTGTATATAACACCAAAAATTCTATACAAAGTTAATCAAGCGGTCAAGCAAGCAAGCAAGCCGAACGATTTCGATCAAGCAAGCCAAGCCAGCAAGCTCAAGGTGCCCAAAATTGCAAGCCAGCAAGCTGAGGGCTCTCAGCTTGGCTTGCTTGCTTGTTACCCACTCCGCGCGGCACGTCAAAACCACCCCAGTCTGATCTGGAAACTCTACTGCTTGATAAAATAGAGTCAGTGATTCGACAAGGTTCTTTGCGGAGCGGGGTCTGAGCAGCATGACTTTTAGGCTCTTCGCTTGGACCCGGGGCGTTGGAGGTTTATGGTACAGGCTGCGTTATAATCCTGACGGTACGTACAAGCCCGACTAGACGAATAGACTTGGATAAATTTCCCTGATCCTGTTAAGAGATAGTTTGAGCTGTGCCGACTATTATAAACGAGGAAAATTTAAGCAGATTTAGTATCGCAAAGACCCATCACATATCCCTTTTGGCAAGATACATAATAATTCCGATAGTGGGGCAGAGCCAACAACGAATAGCAGCAGTTGGATATGTTTAGTTTGTTTACTCTCAATAATACAAGAAACAATTCCTCAAAAAAGGTCGTAGCCACTTGGACATCACCTATTTTCGCGGTGTCTCGGACCCTAAAAATCGTACAAACGGCGAACCGAAGCTTTTCAAAGCCTACTTGCACCGAAACCCAGCAGAACCTCTGCAAAAAAAAGCAAATCAGCGCTAAATCCTTGAATACCACTAAAACCATCTTTAACGCCACTCCGACGCGGGGGTATGAGAGAGAAGAAGCCGCCAAAACGCCTTCAGAAATGCGCAGTATCCTTGGAATACTCTCAAGCAGGGAGCTTACCATTGCTCCCATCCTCGACCTCGCCCGCGGCCCTCACAGCCCCAGCCTTCCGCTTCCGCGCCACAAAACCTCCCACAGTATAGATCAACACGACGCCAATCTGCGGCAGCATAGCCAGCACAACATACGCGGCAATATTCCCGGTAAACATATTAAATGCCATCGTATGGCCCGTACTCGTCGTCGTGTCCAAATTGAAGCTGGACAGCAGCGAGTAAACGACGCGCAGCAGCAGCAGCGGGACGGCGGCCGCGATGGCGGGCAGGATCGAGCGCTGCGGCTCGACCATCGCGGACCGCTGCGTCCAGTAGCGCGCCAGGCCGTACGCGATGCCCGCCAGCGCGACCAGGAACAGGATCGACGACACCTTCAGGTACGTCGCGCCGGAGTCGTAGCTCGCGTTCTGCTTGCCGCTGCTGCTGGGCGCGCGGTCCACGCCGCCAGTGATGCCGAGGGCCAGCGCGGCGAGCACGACCCAGTGCACTAGTCGCAGCATCCGGGGTAGGTTGTTGAAGAGGGAGCGGCGACCGCTTGGGGCGGGTTGGCTCGATTGGATGGGCTGCGAGCCGTTGAAGAATGAGAGGGTGGCGGAGAGGAGGGGGCCGAGGGCGACGCTGTAGATGATTTGCATGGCGACTTGGAGGCCGATACTGGTTTTGCCCGGGTTTTCGAGAGAGTAGATGAGCATTGTGGCGCCGGTGATTTTCACTGCGTTGTGTTAGTGGGTAGTGGTTGGGTTGGAATTGGAGTTACGGCTGTGGATGGTGGGGGGTTTTGACTTACGGAGCGCGTACAGCGTCATGAATATCCACCCGGTGTGCTGTCGGACGCCCCAATGCCAGACATTGAGGGCGGTGGGGATCAAGAGGAGGAGGTAGAAGGTGAACTCGATGGTTGCGACGATGCCGTGTGCTGTGAGGACCATTTTTCCTGCTCCCTTTTCTTATCTTTCATGGACTTGAAGATACTAACAGCACCAAAGAGGGTAACCCAGGGAAGAGCTTCGAAGAAATATTCTTGGAAAGTAGGCGACTTGGTAAAACGAGGCTACCTCATACATAGAAGAGAGGGGTGATGAAGTAAAGACAGTAGCAAAGTGAGCGTTGTTCGTAGTGAGTGCACCAACCACCTGGGTTGGGCGTTCCTGCGTTATATATACCGAGCAGCGTTGACTCACCTCCACAGCACATTTCACAGGATTCCCCGTGTAGACACGGGAAAGGTCCGTTACAGCTGCTAGGGATCTTCGTCCGTAGCTTCATTTCGATTTTGCTGGGCGCTGTACCAAAAGCCTGGCTAACGGCCGACAAATGATTTACTCGGCCCAGGAGGAGCTCATACATCCGAAAGCCGCTCTTTGACTCCTAATTGGGCTGAAGTGTGTCAGGAGGTGGTGAGGTTGCAGAAATAAGCGTGAGGCCAAAAGCTTGTACGATGAGAAATGGATACCTATATAGGGTTGAGTGACGGCGCTTTTCCGGTTTGGGTGCCATCCAGCGATTTTTAGCGTGGTAAACTGTGCGTGAGACGAAACGGTTAATCCCTGCCAGGGCCAAGCTTCTTACTAACAAGACGAAAACTTCCTTTAGCGTTTACCTCAGCGAGCTCAGACGTGATTTTTTTAGCTAGCGTCGGAATAACCTACGCCGTCTTCCGAATTGCAAAATCACGTCTAAGAGGCTTTAGCAAGATTTATTAAAATTATAACTAAAATCCGCTAAGCGGAGATTACGGATATCTAATTCATTTATTTATATAACGCATTATTATTACCAAAAGTTAATATAATATTTTTAAGACTTAGGGCTTCTAAATGGTATAAATTTTATAGTACGGCTATTGCCTAGTCCTAATATTAATTTTATTAAAGTTAAAAAACGCATTATTAAAATTATAACCCTATATTATATCTTATTAAATAGTCTACTAATATAGATAAAACTATATAGATATTTAGATATCTACTACTTAAGGCTATTAAAACACCTAGGAGGTGCTATAGTTAGGTTCTTTTTTAAAAATATTCTCCCTTAGCCTAGAGTACCTTTACTACTATTAGGCGTTATATCTGTATAGAAAACCCACTATAGCTTAGAAAAAAAGCACTAGTTATTAGGGTTAGAAGACTATAATTAAATAAAAACACTAGTAGGTCTTATAGAGCTTATAGGAGCTAAATAATTATATATAGAAGGATCTTATATTACTAGTAAAGAGGTAGTTATAGGACGTATAAGATAAACTTCTGGCCTTACAGGAGGTAAGTAAAGAGGAATAGTTAAGCGTAATAGATAGAGCTATTAAGCTTCTATATCCGTATAGCGGATAACCTAGTTAAATTAAGGTATTAAAACGGGTAATATATAGAAAGAGGGACTTATTCTTAGTAGCAAAGATATTATAGGGTAAGAGTATAATAATATAGGTAATTCCATTACTAATTTAAGCTTTTATTACTATTATTATATTACCTTTAAACGCAATTAGAGAGGAGTAGCTATTAAAAATATAGGCTATTTTAGGAGTAAATCCTATATTTATATATATAGAGGTAATAAAAGTATATATAGATATTCTAAAATATATTAAGGCGGGTTAGTTTATATATATTCTAGTATTACTAGAGTTACTATTAAGTAAACGGTTCTACTATATCCTTACTTAGCCCGCTTTTTGCTTGTATATTTCCTTAATTATAATTAATAAATATTATCTAGTTACTAATTAGGGTAAGAGCTTCTGGCCCTATTATATACAGCTCTTTAAGGTCTAATTACTACTTAGTCTAATAGTACCGTAGTTTATATATACTATAATACTTAATAAGGTGTAAGAGTACATATATTAGATCCCGCCGCGCTTGCGAACAAGTTCGTAAGCACTCCGTGTCTTTTTGGCCGAATGGCGACGTTGGGGCGGGAAACGTTACATAAGGAGACGTATATAAAGGTAATTGTAAGGGCGCGAAGAGACTTTAGGAAAGATTTAAAGGAATGATATAAATTCTATCTAAATCTAAGGGTATATAGCTCTCGCTAAGAACAAGACGTTGCGTAAAAAAGAGAAGGGAATAATAAGAGAATCATATAATTAAATAGTTAGGGGCTTAGTGGTCGATGCGTGCGTATATACGCACGCAGTCTTCGACGGACTTTAGTAATTCAATTAATCTGACAGAATTCGGTTAAAGCGTTAGAATTCGTCTGTTAAGTGTTTTACTAAGACATTCCTACTATAACTGGGCTAGTCCCGTTACAGTACCCCCCCTTTTAGCCGAAGGTCTAAATAATTTAATTTTAGTTAAGACTTATAACTTATTGCGTATTATATTTTCGCGTTAGGTAGCGGTATAGAGTTTTGCCAATTCTATCATTAAATAGGCTAATTAGGATTTTCTATCCCTGGGATAAAAAATCGCTATTAGCTTAGTTAAGGCGGTAAGCAGAACTAACATCTTTGTAGTAGGTCTTAGTAAGGTAAATTTAACTAATTAGACAACTTTAACCGGCGGTTAAAGTTCCTTAATATTTTATATATTACGTAATTATATTATAAACGTTGTAATATATTTTAAGTTCTTTTTAATTTTAAGCTTCCTACTATTGTATTTTATATATTTATATTATATCTATCTAGCTAGAGTAGGCTATAAAGAATAGTCTTTATAGAATTCTTTTACTATGGAAGGCGCGTCGGTCTTAATATAGTTATAGGTTTCCTAAGTTTATATTTTATATTCTTCCCATTTAATAAGAAGTTTAAATTATTTAGATTATATCTTCTATTATATATCGTTAATTAAGTTAATAAAGTAAGAGCCGTTGCCATTATTAATAATTATAAGAGGTAGCGGTGGTACTTTGCGAGTTATAGGTTTACCCTTTAAGGGTTATAGCAAGTTTATATAAAACGTTAGATATATTTTTATCTTAGTTAGTAGTTTAAGTTTATAAGCGTATGGGCTTAGTTTCTTCTTAACTTAGTATAGGCCCGTAAACTTCCAGTCTAGTTTCTTTAAGGGTCATTAAGTCTTTAGGTTTTATATATTTAAGTAAACTATATTACCTTCCTTAAAGTCCTACGTAAGAGCTTGTCCTTTGTTTATATACTATTCCTATACTATTTAAGCGTACGCTAATTTACTTTGTAATAGTTCTATTAACTACTTTATTTAATTAGCAAAGTTATATACGTTAATTAGTTAAATCCTCTTAATTATAGGTCCTATTATATTAATTTTAGGTTATAGTTTAAATCTAAGTTAAGGGTTTTATCAGTAGGTTACGTAGAACGGCATTACGCCTATTAATTCGTTTCTTATATTATTCGCAGTAAACTTAGCTAATAGTAGCCACTTTTCCTAGTCGTCTTATAGGTAGGAGCAGTATATTTATAGGTATTATTCTATAATCGCGTTTACAATTTTAGTTTAACTATCTATCTCTAGATAAAATATAGTTAAGAGTCGTATTTGTATACTTAATTATTTATATAGGGCTTACTAGAAGTCTAAAATGAACTGGCTTCTATAGTCGGATATTATTAAATTAGGAAGTCCGTGTAACTTAAAGACATACTTAATAAAACATTCGGCTACTAATATTGCATTAATTAAGTCTATAGGAATTATATATCGTATTTTTATAAAACGGTTAATAACTACCATAATATTCGTAAACCTATTACTATTAGGTAGGTTAACTACAAAGTTAATTAAAATATCTCGCCATCTTTATATTAGAATTAGCAACGGTTAAAGTACTCCTTACTTCTTTATATAAAAGGTCTTCCCACGTATATATATTCTGTATACTTAAACGTATTTTTATATATAGTTGTGCATTATAGGCCAGTAATATACTCGTTAGATAATCTTATAGGTCTTTATATAGCTAGGATGCCCTACTATAGGGGAATCGTATATAAATTTAAGTATCTTAAATTATAAGGGTTTAAAATTCGGGATTACTATCTTCTATTAATAGTATAACCGATTATTACGGATTTCGTATTTAGCGAGTGTAATATCCTTATATTGCCTTTTCCCTATTTAAATTGCTTTTATTATATCTACTATCTAAGGGTCGTTTTTATATTTATGCTCTATCAATTTATTAATTTCTATATCCTACTTATTAATTTCTAATTTATTCCTATTAAGCTCCGCGTCTAAAAACATAGGGCGTAGTTTCTTAAAGCGTTTAGGGGGTAGTAGAATTCGTAATTAATTTATAATCCGTTTATTAGAGGCGTTTATAGGTAAGTCCTATAATTATTATATTAATAAGTTAGGCTTCTAATTAAGTTTACTAGGTTAGTACGTAATCTTAAAGCTAAATTATAAGAGGTATTCGGCCTAACGAATTTAGCGCTACGTTAATTGCTTTATAGTTATAAAGTACTATAGGTTTTTATAGTCTGTTAATACGCGTATTAGGAACAATAATCCTTTAAGTTCTAAACGCCATTGTTTAAAGCATTTAACAATTATAAGCAGTTCCTTATTATATATCTTATAGTTTAATTTAGTAGAGGTAAGTTTCTAAAAGAGAAAGGCTACTAGGTGTAGCTCGCCGTTCTTATCGTATTGCGATAATACTCCTCCTAGTATATAATTAGACAAGTCTGTTTTAACGATATATTTAAGGTCTAGATTAAAGTAGGTGAGAATTAGAGTAGTTATAAAATAATATTTTAGGTCGTTAAAAGCTTATTTACATTTAATAATCTATTTAAATCTTATGTTCTTCCTTATTAAGTTTACTAATAGCTAAACAATTTTTAAGAAGTAATTAATAAATTAATGGTAGAAATTTACGAATTTTAGAAATCCTTAGATATCTTATACACTACTAGGACTTTCCCAGTTTATAATTATAGCGATTTTCTTAGGGTCCATTTTAATTCCGTCGCGGGATATAATTAGGCCTAAGTATATAACTTTAGACGTATAAAACTTGCATTTCTTAATGTCGTATTATAAGCCCGCGTCTTATAGGCGTTTAAGGACTATTTAGATATGCTTCTAATACTTAGAAAGCAAAGATAAGTAAATTAAAATATTATTAATATACGCGGTAATAAATACATTAAGGAATTCGCAAAGCGTATTGTTAACATATTACTAAAATATACTAGAACTGTTTTTTACACTAAACGGCATTATTAGGTATTTAAAAAGTCCCTATTATATACAGAAAGCCGTATACTTCTTATCTCCTTCGCGAATACGGATTTAATTAAAGGTAGCGACTACGTTAAGCTTTATAAAGTATTATACTTTCACTAAGCGGTTAAGCGTTTCTTAAAGCAGAGGAATTAGATATTGGTTTTAAATCGTAATTATATTTAGGGCTTAATAATCAATATAGAACCTTAAGCCTCCTTTAGGTTTCTTAATAAATAGTATAGGTAAGGCGAATAGTAATTAACTAGAGTAAATAAATCCTTTCTCTAGGTGCTCTTTAAGGTATTATTATATTATAAGTAGCTCTTCTTATAATATACCGTATAACGGGCTAAACTTTGGCATTATACTAGGTTTAAGTTCTATCTTAAAATTATACTTATCTTAATGCGGAGGTAGTTAGTTTACGAATTATTTCTTAAACGTATTAATTAGATCGTAATATTCTTTAGGTATAAGGGGTTAGGGGTTAATATATTGCTTTAGTTCTAACGCTTTTTTAATATCTTCTAGTATTATAGTAAAGATCTTATAGTCTTGTTTTCTTACTAATAAGTAAAAGGGTGCGGCTTGTACCATATAAATTTTAAGGGGTTTTAATATATTATCTTTACATTCTTTACCGCGATTGGCAGTTATAACTTTATTATATTGGTTTAAGGTTTATAGCAAGGGCAATTTATATCGTATTAAATTTAAATAGTCATATATATATTTATAGGGCAAGTAGTGTTTTAAGTAATAACTTCGGCAGTAGGTTATATAAAATTTTAGTATTTTTTTAACCCAGCTAATTGAAGGGTTGTATTATTTTAGCTATCTATATCTAAGTATTACCTTATAATACTTTAAGGGTATTATAAATAGGGAAACGTATTTAAGGTATTTGCCTATCCGCATCTTTATAAGAGTGTAGTATATCAGTTCGCTATATATTAAAGGCTTGCTATTAAAGCCTTATAGGCCTTAAGGCTTATTAAGTTTCTGCGTAGTTTATATTAATAAAGCCTATACTAGTGGCTCCGCTGTCTATAAGGATTTATACTTCCTTCCATTTTTTAAGTATTTAAATTTTGCTAAGTATATTAAGGGAGTCGTGTTATATATTAGCGCTAAAAGAGCCTAAACACTTATACTCTTCCACTTCTTATCCTAAGGCGCGACTTGGCCCTAGGACGATTTATTTTCTAAATTAACTAAAGGTAAGATACTTCGTAGTAACTAAGTATAATTTATAGAATAAGTGTAACTTAAGGACTAAAAGGAGCTATAGCGGACCTTTTTAAAAGGGTAAGTTTAGCAATCCCTTTAAATATGTCCCTTTTTTCTATATCTAAAACATTCTCTATTTGCGGCTTGTATTCTTTGTTTATTGGTTCCTAAGAGTATATAGGATTAAGTAGCGTTAAGGTCCATAGGGTTGTATATAGGGCTTTTAGGTCTTAGAGACGGGTCGCGCTTTAGGGTATATATTGGTTTTATAGAGTTTTAAACGTAAGGTGTAGTTGGCTTTAGGGAATAAGTCTATTTATTATATTAAAGGTCCTTATTAATTCGTTAATATATTATAACAAATTTGGGTAAGTCCTTTAGTAGTTCTCTGCCTACTAACTATACTTTAATTTTATCTAAAATAGCTTAACGGAGAGCAGTAACTCTAGCGGCTTTATTCTAATTTAGTTTATTAATAAGGCCTAAAAATTCTAAGAAGAAGCTGGTAAAGTCTTAGTTCCGTTATTATAGGTTTTTAAGTTTAGTAATAGCTGTGTGTTCGCGGCTGGAGTTATTATATATTCATTCTAGTAGAGAGATAAAGATTTTAAAATTAACGAAGGTGCTATTACGGAAGAATAGGTCTATAGTTTATATAGCGTCTTTACTTAAATAAGACATTCTATAGCTAATCTTACTAGCTTTAGTAGGGTATTAGTTATAGTTTATTAAAATTTTAAGATAGAGCTTAGTTACAAAGGGATATAGGTTATTTTAATTTCTATTAAATATTAGAGGGTTAGGGAGCTTTTTGGATTTTGTAATAGGCACTAGGTTTATTATAGGTATAGGTTAAGCTGCCGTTACTAGTTTAGGGTTTATATTTAATAGGTTAGGTTCGTATATAGTTATTTTAATTTCGTTTATAGG
>Ga0307515_10005671_pt1 | contig 25204 bp, 23 predicted proteins | sample 17_EM_MG_FD_194513 | JGI IMG/M metagenome (GOLD analysis project Ga0307515, IMG submission 194513) | Populus trichocarpa ectomycorrhiza microbial communities from riparian zone in the Pacific Northwest, United States - 17_EM | ecosystem: Host-associated > Plants > Roots > Unclassified | place... | reverse complement strand
AACATCACCGGTCAGAATCCCCAACAATTGGTATCAGAGCATATGGTTTAAAGTGGTGTTTGATTTTTTCCCAAAAATAAAAGTTGTCAAAATGGTGTTTTGACAATACCACTGTGTAGAGGAGGAAGAGACGATCATACTGGTGAAAACGACGTCGAAATCGGACGTTAGATAAGGCCGCACGCGCCGATAAGGTGGTTGTCCACGCGCGCCAACGCGCCCCATGCGTCTTTTTCGCCCGAATGGGCTGACTTGACCCGAATACCAGTTGACCCGACCCACGTGACCGACCCGGATAAGGATGATGTCAACATGACATAATTATGACATCAGCATGTACAGTTGGCATGCCATGTCAGCGCCCAGTCAACTGACACGTAGGCACAGTGGGACCCACCGACCACATCATCAGTCGTGAGCCGAGCCAAGCCGAGTGGAGGCAAGCTGAGTTAAAGCCGAGCCGCGAGCCGAGGGATAGGATCCAATGTAGCTGATCTTGCGTGCAACCGGATCTGAGATTGAATCTGGGCCGTTCATCAGGCTAGAATTGTTTTAATCAAAGCTTAGCCGTCTGAAATGCGATTTGGATGATTTCAGACTTGTTTCCAGCTAATTTGATCATTGCGGATGCAATGGTAGAATCCGATCATTGAGATTAAGAAGGAAAATGGTGGTGGTGAATTATTAAAGAGAGATTGCCCGGTCATGAGGCATCTGAAGGTTATCATGGTGGTCGATGGAGATGATGAAGAAGAAGGTGCACATGTTTACCCAATTACATGTGTTGAACTGCTAAGTGAGGAGATTTTTTAATTGCCTTGAAGGAAGGCAAAAATTGGGATACTCTGGACACCCGATCATGTGGACGATTTGAGGTGGAGAGTGAAAATTGAAGAAGACCAATCTTGATGAATCTAAGCACTGGTAGTCTCGCTAGATGTTGAGAAATCAGGTATAAAACTAGGATACTGCAGATCACTTATAAAGGAAAGCCGCAACAAAGCTAGCAAATGGTTGTATATATGAAAAGACAATACGATAGATAGATATGGCCTAAGAAGTTCTGTCTAGGAGATTGGGTTTTAAGCGAGACCAGTGTGACCCCTCCAAATATTTCCTGGGAACTTGCTTAGTTGAAGTATTATCCATACGGTACTATTTTCGTATATATAGCAGTTTGTAATGAAATGATTGAAGACTAGCAAGATGACGACACAAAGGAACAGTTGGGTTCCGTATGTTCAAGGATCTAATGGAGTGGTGATTTCTCCAAAGAAGTTAGATTTGGTGACTGTGATTTCTCGAGGAAAGAATTGATGAAGACCCTGATAATGGAAGAGAAATACAGCAAAGGGATAAAGACTGGCACCCTATTTTGACTTGGACAAGTGTTGTGACAGGATGAGCTGCTGTCAAACATAAGCAAAGAATAGGGAGAAATCTGGAGAACAAAAATTGCACGAGGGCACACGGAGTTTGTGCAGAAGTACTCGTAGGATCCAACGAGGTACTATAATGAGACAACAAGTGCAAGGAGAAGAAGTGTTTCCAGATGAAGCTCAGAGCATAGACTGTGTAGAAGTTGTACAACAGGAAGTCTCTTGTGCTCTTGATGAAGACAACAAGCGAAGACCTTTCCAATGCATGCAAGGATGGAAAGATGAGTTGTTGTAGAGGCACCTAATTGAGGGGGTGCGAACGCCTGTGATAAGAGGCGACCGCCTATGAAAGGCGAAGACACCAAAAAGAGTTGGTGTAGGTGGAGCTGTCAAACAGAAAGACGTAGAAGCTCCAAACATAGAAATCAAGATGGAGGATTATGAGGAGTATACCATAACTCTCTCTTTCTATATGATTAGTGGCAGTGATCTCTCCCAAGTCCACATGGTGGTAGAGAATTTTGGAGCCACTTTGAAGCATCTCAGCTGAAGGAGGATGTGACCGCCTATAAAAGATGAAGACACCTTAGAGAGAAGGTGTGAGTGCCACGATATGAGCCTAAGTTCAGAACGCCCCACAACCGATGTGATGGCTAGATATGAGTGGACAAGTGTATAGCCAATGAAGTGACTATGATGAGTATGGAGACAAATGCAGGATTGACTTTCATGGATATTGCCCCTATGTTAAAGATCAATGTGCTAGAAGATATTTGCCTTGGACAATAAGTGAGTGACTTGTGGAGCATTAAGACGCGACTGCTAGGAATGAGCAGAGGGCATGCGCAGGTTCCTGGAACAAGTTGACTCTTATCAAGGTGGTGAGCTCGGTGAAGGCATTGTAATACTCAGAGTATCAAGACAGATATGGATCAACCTTTAATGGGATGCCCCCATAGGTAAAGGTGGAGAGCTATCTGGACTCTTAGGACTAAGAGCGAGAGACTCACAGAGAAGTAAGGCGTGGTTCCTAGCGTGGAACAGAGGGCAGACGCAACTCCTGGATGAGTAGACTCTTGGAAGATTGGTGAGCTCGTGATCATATTGAGATACTTAGATAATGACTGTCGCACTTGGAAATGGAAATTTCCTTTTGATGGGGGTTGTAAGCCTTGATGTGAGGCTTCAAAAATTCATTCCGGACTGAGCATGGTTGATACGCTCGAAGGCGAATGTTGTGTCCCAGAGACAAGCGTTAACACTCTTCAGATGTGATGTGGGAGACCATCTGGTTGAAGTTATCCTTTGGTGTCAGCAAGGGTGTGCTTTGGTGACTCTGGTGATTGAAAGGTTTGACAAGTACCTGTAAACTTGGCCGAAGACGCTATCATAATGGTAAGCTTGGAAAAGCTGTAGGATGCAAGCTTATGCTGAAGAAGCAAGAGGATAATTGCCCACACAAATGGCAAAGGGGGTGATTGTTAGGAAATTGCCATTTTGTGGCAAGACCCCACTTCCACTTAGTGGAAGCTTAATTAGTGCCACCATTTGTGCTATGTCTCATGACTTTTGTTCACCATTAGTGCCATGATTTATGGCCTCTTGTCTGTCATTGTTGCCTATAAATAGAGGCATTATCTGAGAGCAAAATGAGAGAAAGTTAGAGAGTATGAGAGAGAGAAAAGAGAAGGGCTGCAATGGCAGCAACCTTGCTACCATTGCAGCAGCTGCAAGTGCAGCAATGAGAGATGGGAGTTGAGAAGAGTGGATGTAATCCCCCTCCTCCATGTATTTGTATTGTATCCTTTCTCTATCTCTAATAATATGGAACTCTCCCGTGGATGTAGGTGATTGCCGAACCACGTTAAATATTGTGTCTCAGTGTGCTAAGCCTCTAATTGGCAACTATCAGAACACCACCGGTCTGCACAGGGGGGTCGGAATCCCCAACAGTCTTGTCCTCTCTTAGTTTTTTCTACAAGATCACTTGAGGGGTTGGCCTAGAACAATTAAGCTTAAATCAAGAAAAAACTGCTACAAATTAAATTTTGGAAGAGAATCAACGAGAAAAAAATAATATTGGGGGAGAAAATGCTTGATTATTATGAAAACAAATCTCAACATCAGGAGTCCAATCTAATTTGATTGTTCAAACATTTGTGCTCCTTTAATGTAAATTATAAGTGAAAAAAAAGAAATAGTTATTTGTTATAGAGAAAAACTATGTAAACACAAAACTAGAGTTAACATTTTAGGCATAACAATCTCTCTCTTTTAAATATAGATATCTATAAGATTTTTCATGGGTGATTCATGTAAATTATCGTTGGAGACCAGACAATTGAACAACTTGTTGTTTGCGACAACTTAACCTTTAAGAAATTATTTAAATTAAGCCGAAAAAAAATCAGATTTTCAGGTAATAAATTTCTAAACAACTCTAAATTTATTCAACATGATCCTAAAAACTTCTAAATAATTTTATTTTATAGTTTCATTTCGTATATAATATTTGAAAAACCCAACAAATATGCCTAGACGGATTCACTTGGGTAGCTGCATTCCAGGGAAAGACTCTGGACACCGCAAACATTTTATGAGAATTTCCAACCAGAAAAAATAGAGTCACTTAATTTACTAGCAACTAATGATAACAAGGAAACAGGAACAACTATAAAATTTCTTACATTCATTAAAGTGTGGAATGCACTAGGGCCCATTAAAAGAAGGAAATTTCATGGAAAGACTTGGCAACTTCCTCTACGTACGTGTTGAGTTGAGCTCCTTAAATGGAAGTATAAACCACAGAATTGGGGGACTGCTGAAGGGTGGAAGCAAGCGACACATTACTTCATTCCCCATAAATCGTACACATTGGCAAGGATAAGTGCATTGCTCGCGGTGTCAACACCTGTAAGTAACACTGATAATACTTAACAGTATGGTATTCACTGCTATATATAGTGTGGCTGTTGGGGGCAACTGCTGCTCTAACATGCACAAGGTGATGAGGTAGCTTGTGGAGGAAGGACAAGGCTGAGTTGATGGTCTTAACAGGAATTTACGTGCTATCGCATCTATATTATTAGCCTTCCATTAAACTTTGCATGAGCTGATATAACTCCACAAAATAAAAATTTCAATGAATTGGCCAAGTTTCCGCAAGGAAGCTTGACCTATTCTTGAGAAGCAGCATCCATGTGATAATAATGTAGCCAGGTGCACTGCTTTTTCTGATTCTAATATAGTTATTTTATCGAACAATCTGCAACAACTAATGTATATTTAATCATATGGTCGAAGATAAAATTTTAAGATATGCAGGCTACAGGGCATCTTTGCAATGTGTCTCCTTGCCTCCCCTAGCATTCCCAGCACCACTCTGCCAAAATTGATCCCTATCCATTCAATAGCTACGCGTTTGTTATACCTTATTAGACTCTGATGTTGCACCAGAAATTAAAAAATAAATTGATTGTCCATTTGGGCCAAGCCCAAACTAATAGAATTTCTATTCGTTCTTGGACATAATTTTGTCCGTTCTCTGACAAGACCAGCCTAACTGGACTGGTCTTCTGCTTTTTTCTTCCTTGGACTTTTACCCCTGCAATCAGCCCAAACAAACTATCCCTGTCTCAATCCAACCTCAAAAACATATTTTATCCACCACAATAATCAATGTGGAACATCAAGCTCTCAATCAATGACATATCAACTAACATTTTATCCACCGATAACACAGTAAGACATTGCAACCAGTTTTAATCACCAACTTCTTCACCAATAACACATCAATCAATAACTCACCATGAAATACATATAGCTTCATGCATAACAAGTTACCTGCAACTTCAATTTTTATGAGGTACTATAACACCACTCTCTACAATTTACTTACAACACCATTCTTCATGAGATAAATATGATTAAAATTTATAAATATCTTAAATCACGAAGTAAACATTTAAATCATTTAAAAGCTTCACACAAGTTCACACACTTTACATTTTTTATTCTTTTCTCTTTCTTATACATTACTCCTATATTTACTGATTTAAGCACCGAGGGTCCCCTAGTCAAATAAAGGATTGATTTTTTTTTATATATATAAAAACAACCAAACACAAAGAAAAAACCCATAACTTTAGATCAAGATGCAACCAAGAAAAGCCCAATCCAATTATAAAGTTTTCATGACTTTATTAGTAGCTCTGTCTGTAGTAACTTGAACAAAATCTATTCATTCCAGTTTCACACCTCAAAAATTCTTTTTTATTGTTTACGACTTAGAGACTCTAGACCATTAGAGAGTAACTAACCTCCCCATCATAAATACTCTAACTATTCTAGATCTCCACCAACTTTCCTGTTAGGTGAAAATGCTCAATGATGCTATTCTAGATTTACAATAACAATTTCATACTTTTCCACTCCCTTAATAGAAAGCATGTTTCATAGCCCTGCTGAATGCACAAAGACAACTCCAACAAAACAACATGCAATTAGATCTCCTTCATTGTTTTATTCTTAATAAAAAAAAAGGAAAAATCCAAGAGCAACTAAGAGATTTTTTGAACAAGCTACATCTACAGTCTCCAACTATCATTAATATTACCATTCGGTCCTTCAACTACCAAAAGTTGTAATTGAGTCAATGTTTTGATGGTTGGATTTTAATCGGGTTAGGCCAAATCAATCAAGTTAACCTGAGTTTTTATTCGAGTCCATTAAGTTTTTTCTTTTAACTTTTTTTTCAACCCGGATCAATCTAGATCTCAGATTGACCAGGTTCTAAAATGATCCATCAAGCTCCAAGTTGATTTCTCGAGCCATTCCAAGTTTTAAAACAGTACATACGAGAAAGTTTTAAAATAGTGGGAGAAAGATTTAATATTAATATAGGAAAATTGATCTTAAAATATTTTTAATTGTGAAACCAAAAAGTAATAATAAAAAAAAGTATTGTTATAATTTCATAAAAAAAATAGTTAAAAAGATAGATTATAAGAAAAATTGTGAACCATCCAATTAGGCAATCAATAATATGATAGTTACGGGTAAGTTCCACCAATCTAATAGCTTAAAAGTTTTTTTTTTAATTCTATTTGTTTTTTTCTTATGAAAAGTATTATTGGAAAACGATTATAGAAGGAATTCTACAGAAAAATAGTCTTCAGTGAATGATAAAAAGGTACAATGAATAAAATAAAAGAAATTTTAAATCTTAGTAATGATCACCAATTAATTAATACTTGTACAAATATGGGTTTTTTGTACATGGAAGTATCCTTTAAAACGTGGATGCCATGACAAGTTTGATGTACAAAAGAATATCTCTCAAGTACTAACAAGATTAAGAAGGGACATTCTATTTTGAATTAAACATCTGAACATGCGATCTAATTTTGCATCAAAACAATTGATGCAAGCATCAAGAGTCTCAAATCTCCTTTGCACTTCTTGCACATCAACCTTGGCATCATTTTTCCTAATTTGTCCTTGAATGGAACATAGAGCTATGTCAACATTCTCAACTTCATTGAAAATCTTCTGACTTCTGTCGGAAGCTAGCAACCCTGAAAGCATCAGTTTCGATATAATCGACCATCCACCAGTGTTCTTCTTCATTTCTGGCATAGATAGGAATAGAAGTAGAGATCGGGAGATCGAAATCGTGATAGCCCTTGCTTCTCTTATGACTTCAATCACATATGATAGGTGATTATCTACATCCCTGCCGAGACGGTAGGATCCATTAACATTGATTTCCGTTCTTTTCAATATTCTAATGGACTTGGTAATTTCCTTCTTTGTCTTCTTTCTGAAGCTAATGTAAGCGTGAACATTGCTTCCCATGCTTGAATCTCTAGCCCCACGCCTACGTATCACGGACTGCAGCTCCTGGACATGTTCTTTCATTGTCAAGAACAAGTCTCTTACCCTGCTAAGCACGTCTAACAGGGCAACCGAACCCTCAAGTGCCTCTTCCACTTGACTCAAATGTTGATGGTGAAAGGCTTGTTGAGTGAGTGGTGAGTGAATGAGTTCCTGAATGCAATTAAACAACTCTGCTAGCTTAGTCAAACTCATTTGAATAGTGTCAGCTGATAAAGGATTTGTAGATGATTCCCAAGCTCTTAGCTTGGTTAGCTGAGCTTCAATTTTGAGAGAATTTGGATGTGACCTAGAAGGCAAGCTAATGGACCTAACAGGGATAGATTTAATGGGAGACAAGCTAGCCATCTTTACTTACTATGCAAATGCTGAATATCACTCGGATAGTCACAAATGAATGCCTTGAATGGAGACTATGCCCTACGTACCCTAATATTTATACGAACACAACGATGAGGAATTTGTTTGTTAATTCAATGCCTAAGGAGTAGGCTCATGTGATGGCAATGTGGATGCAAGATTCTTGTATCCATTTTAGCCAGCAACCTACAAACCCTAAATTGTTTCTTAAATCTTGAGGTCTGGAAATGGGCAACAATAACAGATAGGGCTTGGTTTTATATTATTTGTAATCACCATGAAAGTTTGTGAGCCATAACGCCTCCCCTAATCATTGATCGTACCTGTAACACTGACAAAAGTTTTCAATTATATCCCTTGCAAGCAGGTCGTGAACATGAAAGGCTGGCAAATTACATGATTATTTAATCTCAAAATTAAGAACCCAGAATTAATTCATCAAGCTAATCATTTGACGAGAAAGATAACGACAAAAAGAGACACAATTCTGCATAAAGAAAGGATCTTTCAGAATCTAAGGTATTGTCATAACCGGCAATGCATGCTTCATAATTTATAAAGAGGAGGTTCCAATTTCATTATACTATTATATCCATGGGCGCTGAATTCCGTAGTAATGTGTACCATATGGGATCAAGGTTTGCACCATGTACTGTCAATCATTCTTGGGAGACAAGGAGACAGTATCGTGCTCTATATATGTTTTTTGTTTTTTTTTTGTTTATTTATGTTTCTTTGGCAAATCTTGTAGCACGCACCTATGTGTGATATGTATGGAAGGGGTTATTGGCATAATATTTGCTTCTTTTCTTTTAACATGCTTCTTAAAAATAAAAAAATATAAAATTGATTTTTTAATTAATGATTTTGAATGATTTTGATGTGTTGATATAAAAAAATTTATTTTAATATATTTTTATATAAAAAATTATTTTAAAAAACACACTACACTACTATCTCAAATACCAAAATCTTTTCAAGATGAGTGCATAAGGTTTTGTATAGCAAAAGACAAAGGACTGCCCACAGGTCACATGAGCATCTCATGTAAAGTTGTTAAAATCGCGAGTTAACTCGTAAAATATTATGATTTTACGAGTCAACATGTATCTAACGTGCTATATTGGACTAAAAACTCGAAACCAGTAAAATTGGACTTAACTCATGTAAAATCGGTAAACTCGGTCCGATTTTACGAGTTTACTAAATTTGTGATATGAACCAAGTCAGGTCCAAATTTGATCTTAAAATGTCTGCTGACCAGTTTTGCGAGATTGAGCATATCATTCAAACCGTAAATTGGATAAAGCTGAAATTTTACAGGGAAATATTAGATACATGAAAATATATTGTGGTAAATTTTCAGGTCAAATAGAGTTAGGGAACATAATATTTCAGAGGGTCAAAGTTAGTAAACTAATAATGTCAAATATATTAAATAAGACCTTCGTGTACTGTTGGGGACATATCTAGAGCTATCGATGAAATTTTGCTAGCTTCGATTAAAGTTGGGATAGAAATTAGACATCTGAAACTTTTCAACTATATATCGTAGGCTCAATAATTCATTCAAACGAGAGAGAACGACATGTTTGAAATCAGGACTCAAATCTGCCAAGAATATGCAAAAATTGGAGATTCAGACTATATGGAGAAATTTTAATATGAAGATTTTTTTTATTATTCTATTTTTTATTATTTATTTAATTTTAAATAATTATTTTTAATTTAAATTTTTTCTAGCACATTAGACATTGTTTAGGAGTTTATTTCATTATTGAATTTATGTTAATTAATTACTAATTTAAACTCATTAGCTTGTAACCTAGAAGGGGTCTATCAAAACTTATTGCGATAAGAACAACCAGGTTATCACTAGATTTATGTGTGCTTCCTACCTTTCAGTGATTCCCCTGTATTGAGAAATTTTGTTCCGAGACTTTTTATTTCTCCATGTTATTAATTTATTGATTCATACTCTCTATCTCTCTCATTTTATTTAGATCACTCATTGATTATAATATTGTTGACTCATTTTATCAGATTTTAATATAAATTAATTAATTTATTAGCTAGAATTATCAATATATAATTATTTTAAAAAAATTATTTATAATTTTATGATTCAAGTTTATATTATATTTTTTTTATATCATATCAAAAAAATATTTTTAACAATCTTGATCTCATATTCTATTTACACAAAGCACAAGGAGATCGTTCTATATCTCTTTGGGCCTGTCCATATGGAATTCATACCTTTTGTAGCCCATTGAGGTCCAAAATTTATGCGCATGCTATCACTAATCCTAAAACATTGTGTTCGACAGTCAAAAAGTGAAGCTCATTCCTGCCCAACACAACTGGTTTTTGCATTTCTATTCAACTTTGCATTTGGATATGTCCAAGCGCAATGCCAAATTTACCACTAGAGATTTCTCGAGATTATTACTGCAATTCAGATCATAAACACAATACATATAACAAATTCACAATATTGCACTCGCTTCTCGATGCATTTTTGGGTATTTTTTTCAAGAAAGTTGAGCCCTATCCCTATATGTTTTCACTAAAATTAAGACATGAATCTGCAAGAAGATATGCTGCCGAACCTCTGACTGAAGAACATGCACCATTTTATTTAATATATATATTTTTTTGAAGTTGGGTCAATATCCCAGACTGCCGCACACAGGACAAAATTTTAAGAGAGTTAAAGAATGCTAGGTGTGCATGTATAATATCCAAATTCAAGGCTGTCGTATCTTTTGCCTACCTTAGCGACCACTGGCCAGTAGCTTTAGATATGAGAAACTTGGTCTAGGGGGATGCAAGGGCTGTAAAAAGATATTCACAAGAAATAATCAACACCGAAAAGAAAAGAAAAGAAAAGAAAAGAATCAAATTGCAACAATCACTGGCATATTGAAGATAGGATAAATTAGGTAATTAGCATATAATTGTTTTTTTTAATAAAATCAAATTAACATGGCAGTACAAAACTTTCACGAAATAACACACTTTTAGATGTCGCAGTTTTAAACCACAATATTTAATTAAATATCTATGTAATTTGTATGAGATAAATCCTCATCTAATTATGACAAAATTATATATTATTTTAATATATTTTTAAGCGAAAAATATTTTAAAAAATAATTATTATTGCACTCTAAAAACCTTCTAAAATGTTGAGGAAAAAAGGTCGACATTAAATAAAGATCCCTTATAATCTCATAAGCAGCAAAAGGATGCAAAATCATGATTATGTTTTAGTCTTCTGATGGATTATGTTTTAGTCTTCTGATGGCACAAAGGTGGAGGAGGAAGAAAACAAACTGAATCCAAAATTTTAAAGATAATTAGCAATTCATGGAAAAATGACAGGAAATTCAAATTCAAATTCAAATTCAAATTCAAATTCAAATTAAAGCAGCGGAATTAGATGACTAAACACACGGGAGAACCAAGAACTAAGGTCAGACCAAGGACTTGATCCACAACAAGAGAAAATGACTAATAAGAAAGAGCCATGGTATAATTGTTCTGTGTGACATGCAGACAAAATGACAGTCAAGCACTAAACAGAGAAAGCACAGTCTTACTTATTGGGATCCTCTCTTCGGATTTATTTACTTGTAGTTTCCCGGTCATTAGAAATTCGATCAAAAACTTGAAAATACCCTCTCTTTCTGTCGGCATAATATTGCTTCATCTTTAAAAAATTTCTTCCTTTAGTTATTGACATGTAGAAAACCATATCAAAATGGTGTCAATGTTTTTCTTCTCAATTCTCAGGGCCAACAAGAATGAATATTTTCAAGCTAAAGCAGCCCAAGTAACAAGTTTGACAGAGTTATGACCAACTGAAATGTAACTGCGCATTTCAGCAACCAAAAAAAAAAAGGGATTAAATTGTTAGCCTGAGATGCATTAATTACCATGATACAAGAAGGGCAGAGAGAAAAAGAATAGCTAAGCAAACAGAATTATTAATGCAGTAGACACTGATAAGGATAAAGCTCAGTATAATGATAAGGATAAATCTCAGCACGCTGAGCCTGCCGAAAGACACTAAGATCGAGTTCCATTGTGTTTAAACTTCTGTTTCTCTGTTTATCCTTAGGTTCCCTTCTGTATGTAAACTCTTGTAAAGATAAATGTTCAGTAACAAACTTTGGATATATATATATATATGACAGAGAGAACACAAGCCCTCTCAAGCAATTGCAAAAATATTTTAATTCTTTTATGGTATCAGAGCATCCCGTAGCTAACGCTTCTAACGATCCTATGGCTGCTGCAACAAATTCTTCATTGTCTCCCGCTGCATTTCATCTTCCAGCTTAAGTGATTTCCATCAAACTTGATGGAACTAACTTTTTTGCCTGGTCTGCTCAATTGCTTCCTCTGTTTCGGAACTATGGACTCATGGGAATTGTTGATGGTTCTGATTTTTGTCCTCAATTTTCCTGCGAAGAACACAAGGCTCAAGGGATTCTTAATTCTGCTTATCTAGCTTGGCAGTATAAGGACCAAACAATACTTGGCTGGATTATTTCTTCATTGTCTCCCACGGTGGTCTCTACTATTTATGGCTTTGAGACTTCTCGTCTTGCTTGGCAAGCCCTTGGTGCATGTTCTGCTGCGCCCTCAACTTCTCGCATTTCTCTTATCAAGAGAAAGTTACAGTCTTTACAACAACGTTCCTTATCCTGTCAGAATTTTTTGGATGAAGTTAAAACTCTTGCTGATGAATTCTCTTCTGTTGGGAAACCAATTGCTGATTCTGATTTAATCTTATCTGTTCTCAATGGTCTCAATTCTTCATTTCATTCCTTTGTCACTATGCATATGCTTCTTTTTTGAGAGAGATCTATGCCATTTTCAGATTTCCATGCAGAACTGTTGAACTATGACCTTATGCAACAATTTCATAGCCACTCTATTCAACCTGAGGTTGGTTCCTATGCTCTTTACTCGCATAAACCTGGCTCCAAAATAGGTTCTCGCCATAACAATGCTAAATCTCACTTCTTAAGGATGCCTAAAGGCTCGGGTGGTGCTTCTTCCCAGTTTAGGCAGCCATTACCTCACTTACCTCGCACATCTTCCGTGGCTTCTTCTGAAACTCGCTCTCGCTCTCGCTCCCCATGCCAAATCTGTAAGCGTGAGGGGCATCAGGCCTTGGATTGTTTTAATCGAATGAATTACTCATTTCAGGGACGTCATCCTCCTACTGAATTAGCCGTCATGGTTGCGGAGGCTAATACCACTTATCTAAATCAACATCAACGGTATGCGGATAGTGGTGCTAATCTTCATGTTACCTCTGATATTACTAATCTTGCAACCTCTCAACATATGAAGGGGATTCTGTTGGGGTAGGCAACGAAATAGGTTTGCCCATATCTCGCATTGGCAATGCTTCTATTAAAACCTTGTCTTCTACTCCTGCTTTAAATAATATTGCCTATTGTCCTTAAGCCTTTGCTTATCTTCTCTCTATCAATAAATTTTGTAACGATAATAATGTTCTATTTGAACTTATTGGTTCTGATTTCTATGTGAAGGACATTCGGACGGTGGACACGCTCCTAACGGGGCCAAATGACAATGGATTGTATCCGATCAATCTTCGTCAACTTTCTTCCTCACTATATCGTGCTCTCATAATGACTGTTGGCGTCAAGGCTTCTACCTCCACCTGGCATTGTCGTTTGGGTCATCCTTCCACGGATATTCTTCATTGTGTCATTTCCAATTTTTCCTTTCTAGTTAGTGATTCAATCAATAAAAAGTCTGTATGTGTGTCTTGTTAACTAGGCAAGTCTAGACAATTGCCATTGTCTGATTCTTCAAGAGAATCTACCGCTCCTCTTGAAATAATCCATTCTGATGTTTGGTCTACTTCCACTTTGTCTATGAGTGGTTGTCACTATTATGTTATTTTTAATGATGATTTTACTCATTTTTGTTGGATGTTTCCTATTTCAAATAAATCCGATGTTTATTCTACCTTTGTTAAATTCAAGCTTTTAGTGGAAAAACAATTTAACTCCACCATAAGACAATTTCAAAGTGATAATGGTGGTGAATATTGTTCTACCCTCTTTAAACAGTTTTTTAGTGACAATGGTATTTTTCATCGACTGTCATGTCCACATACATCTCAACAAAATGGTCTCGCTGAGAGGAAACATCGTCATATTATGGATATGGGGCTTACTCTTCTTGCTCAATCTGGCTTATCTAAAAAATTTTGGGTTGATACTTTCTGAACTGCTATCTTCATAATTAATCGATTACCTAACAAAGTTCTTGATTATTTATCACCCTATGAACGTCTTTTTTACCATCCACCTGACTTCACCTATTTTCGAGCCTTTCGATGTCAATGTTTTCCATGTCTTCGCCTTTACACAAATGATAAATTATCATATCGTAGCACACCTTATATTTTCATTGGGTATAGTTCTAATCACAAAGGATTTCGTTGTTTAGATCCTTCCTCCAGACGTGTCTACATATCTCGAAATGTGATTTTTGACGAAGAGAAATTTCCAGCACAATCCATTCTCACAGATTCTGTCAGTTGCGTCCCCTCCTCAGGTAAGACTCCAGGTTTGTCCTTCACTCTTCCCTTCCATATTTCCTGCTCATCCTTTGATTTTTCTCCTCCCCGTGAATCTTCTTTACCACAATCATCTCCTGCCTGTGACTCACCCAACACTCATAATACTCCATAATTTATCTCTCCTGCTAACCATCTCCATTCTTTTGTCCAATCTCTTGCTTCTGTTCACCCCGAGCCCTCTGTCTCCTTCTCACCTGTGTCAGTTCTTAATCCTTCTGCTCCCCAGGAGAGTGCACAGCTTAACCTCCAAGCTGGAGTTCTCTCTCCTCCTGTGTCTTTCTCTCATATTATCACCAGATCACAGACTGGTAATCTTAAGCCTCGTAGGTTTCCTGATTTTCATTTATATTATACTCGTCACCCCCTCCAAGCATTGCATGCATGTCTGGTTTTTCCTGATCCACGAACCTACACACAAGCGGCATCAATACCCAAGTGGCATGCAACAATGGACAATGAATTTCAGTCCTTATTAAAGAATGATACTTGGTCACTATGTTCTCTTCCTCCTGACAAGAATATGGTTCCTTGTAAATGAGTTTTTAAACTCAAACGGCGACTTGATGGCAGTGTTGAACGTCACAAGGCTAGACTGGTAGCTGTCGATTATCTACAGAGGAGTGGGGTTGATTTTCTTGAAACATTCAGCCCATTCATCAAACCTTCTACTATCCGCATGGTTCTTGCTCTTGCCATTTCTTTCCACTAGGACATTCGGCAGCTTGATGTTTCTAATGCCTTCCTTCATGGTTTGTTAGAAGAGGAAGTTTATATGTCCCAGCCAAAGGGTTTTGTGGATCCAGTACACCCCCACTTTATGTGTAAGCTTCATAAATCTATCTACAGGTTAAAACAAGTCCTCGCACGTGGTTTAATCGTCTGTCCACTGCTCTGTTGGCTCTCGGTTTTCACATTTCCCAAGTTGATCCTTCATTATTTACCTATCAACTAGAGAACATCCATGCATTTCTGTTAGTTTATGTGGATGGTATTCTTGTTACCTCGAATGATCAGAATTTTGTTAGCTCTCTTATTTCTCAACTCCAAATTTAGTTTGCTCCGAAGGATCTCGCTTAGTTGAGATATTTTCTAGGCATTGAGGCCACACGCAATTCTACCGGCTTACATCTTCGCCAAACAAGGTATATCATAGATCTTTTGGATCGTGTGCATCTAATTGGTATTCATCCATATCATGCTCCCTGTGTGTCAGGCTCTAAGCTGTCCAAATTTGATGGCGAAATTCTACCAGACCCCTCTGAATATAGGCACACGATGGGTGCTTTACAATATCTCACTTTCACACGCCCCGACATCGCATACTCCGTGAATCAACTCTGTCAACATCTGCAAGCACCAACCTCTGCTCATTGGACAACAGCCAAACATGTGCTTCAATATTTAAAACATACACTTGATTATGGACTCTTCTACAAACCTGGTTCCTTTGCCATTAATGCCTAATGTGATTCTGATTAGGCCGGTGATCCTAATGACAGACGTTCCACTTGTGGTTATGCTGTTTTTATTGGACCCAATCTTATCTCCTGGTCGGCTAAGAAACAACCTATAGTGTCCAAGTCCAGTACTGAAGCTGAATATAGGTGTTTGGCTCTCGTTACCGCTGAGGTATATTGGTTGCGAATGCTATTGCATGAGCTGCAGGTTTCTCTTGCTTCTACTCCAGTCGCGTGGTGTGATAACATTAATGCCTTAGCTCTTACCTCAAATCTAATTTTTCATGCACGATCCAAACACATTAAAGTGAATTACCACTTTGTCCGAGAAAAGGTGGCCAAAAAAGATATCATTCTTCAATATATCCCCACCTCTTTACAACCTGCAGATATATTTACTAAGGGACATACAGCTGATCGATTCTGCTTTCTCCAGGATAAACTTTCTGTAACAGATCTCCCTGCCAGTTTACAGGGGAATGATAAGGATAAAGCTCAGTATAATGATAAGGATAAAGTTGAGCATGATAAGGATAAACCTCAACATGCTGAGCCTGCCGAAAGACACTGAGATCTAGTCCCATTGTGTTTAAACTTCTGTTTCTCTATTTATCCTTAGGTTCCCTTCTGTATGTAAACTCTTGTAAAGATAAATGTTCTGTAACAAACTTTGGGTGTGTATATATTTATGGCAGAGAGAACACAGGCCCTCTGAAGCAATTGCAGAAATATTTTAATTCTTTCAGACAACACACCATCTTTACAGCAAGGCCTTGCTCTCTGGCTTTCTTCAACCACTTCAGCGTACTCTCCATTATAGTATAAGCAGCAACATCAGTTAAACTCTTACTCTCTACTTCTTATTTAAACACCTCATAAGCTTCCGCAACTCTACCTTCCCTGCAAAGAGCCATCACAAACATAGCATGAGAAGCTGCCTCGAGCTTCATGCTATCCTTTTTCATCACCCCATATAATTCAATTTCAACGTGTTATACATAACAAGATCAGGCAACACTCCTTCCTCTTTCATTTGCTTATAAATCCTTACAGCCTCAATCCCTTTACTTAACATACAATAACCTTTCATAATTGTATTGTACATGAAAGCATCAGGCTTTAGCCCACATTCCTTTAACACAACTACCAATCTATCAGCCTCACAAATATTTTTTGCATTACAAACATTATCAATCAATATAGTACAAGTAACAAGATCAGGCTTTATATTAAAAATATTCTTCATTTCATTAATAAAACTATAAACACTATTCAAAATCCTACTCTTACATAAAGACTTAACAAGAAAATTATAGGTAAAAATATCAGGCTTTGAATGCTTCAAAGAAAATTCCTTTACCAATAAAACAACATAATCTACTCTCCCAATAGAACACAATGACCTAATTGCAACATCAACAGTAACTTGATTAGGCTTAAACTCGTTATTAACCATCAAGTTCAAAACCTTTTGATAAGAAGATAGTGAAGAATCAGATTCTCTGCAAGACTATGAAAGCAAAACACCGTAAGTTGATCGATTAGGGGATAAAGAAGGGAGGGTCTTGATCATGTGATCAAGGAGAGAAATGGAATCATCAAGGTTGGGAATCGAAGTGTAGGATTGAAGGAAAGAGTTGTGTAAATGAAGGTTGTCTAGTTGTAACACAATATCAAGTTTATTGCAAAACCATCATTGTAAAAACAACATAGGTGCATAGCATATAACTATAAAACGTATCAAAAAATCTCTCATTTCGATCAGAGGGCCAAGCTTTGATGAAGAGGATTAATCTTTGATTGAATTCTACCTTGAAACCTTATAAATACCCCTAAAAAATAAAAGTTGAGTAGCAGCAGCGAGGAGAGAAAGAAGAGAGAGGAAGATAGAATAAAGGAATTCCAAGAGTTTAGGTTTAAGAGCCTATCATAAAGATTTCCTTAACTTTAAGAGAAAGTTGCAAGCTTGGAAAAGATAAGGTAGCAACCATTGTTAGAGATTGGAAATTAAAAAAAAAAAACACTTTTAATCTAGTAGGTGATATCGATGAAGCACACCTCTAGTGTAACATCCCCTATTCCGGGATAAAACGACAATCTCATGCCAGTCAAAAACAGAGTAATTAATTTTTTTTTGTATATATATATTCATGGTCTTCGTATTAAAATCTACCGAAATTTTGACGGAGTCCCCCCTATACTGGAAGGTCTCAAGTTATTGACATGGAATCTGTTTACACTTCTAATAGCTCGCATCTCATAACTTAATTCCCGACCCAATCATCCTGGGTTTCAATTCCACACTTATACTCACCCCTATCAACCACAATATTTATGATATGCATTATATAACAATATCATTATGGATGGATAAAAATAAATAAATATAAATACATAGACATGAAATATGGTTATATGAACTACAGGGTTAAATTCATTCAATCAAGTTTAAACATTAATTATACAAATTAAGTTATACAAACATTTTTATGTTTACAAAATACAAGGGTATACTCCCTAGGACCTAAATTACAAGAAGGGAACATAAGCTAGGGTCTACTCCTGTCGTGCATGCGATGATCCTGAAACAAAATACATATTATTGAAGCGTGAATATTACAATAAATATAACAACATGAATATCTAACAATTTCAACAGGGTAAAATACATTCATAGTTCATTCGCTTCTCCCTTCTCGTTTTTATTAGAATCTCTTTCTTATTCAACTATTAATAACTGTTCCCTCTGCCACTTTCAACCTTCATTCCAGACTTTATGAGATCAACCATGATTATTCTTGCTTATCACATTACCGATACCAATTTCACTGGTATCATCATCATCACCCCATAGGAGTCGATGCAAGGTGATCCCCTTACCCGGGATCCTAACATACACTAAATGTATGCTAGTCCATACATGGCAATCCCCTTACCCGGGATCCTAACATACACTAAATGTATGCAGGTTTATGCCTTAAATCGCACTTCTCATATTTCTTTTGTCAATGATAATTTCATCATTTGGCAATTCACATAACAAGTTTTCACCTTGAATACACATACATTCAGTAATTGACATTTCACATTAGTAATATAAATAAATCATGGAATTAACTAGGAAGTATAGGTGTGATTCACCTACCTGCAATAGAAGCTCTACTCGTGCTCCCTTGCTGCTGCTGCACCACGCCTGTGGTCCCTCCTGCAATTCACAAGTTTATCTCATAAATTTTCCTCACCCAATGATATGTTTTATTATAACCATATCAACAACCAATAAGTCTTTCTTTCAGTCATTTCTTAATATTTTACGTTTTTCTCATTTCACCAATTAATATTGTCATTCTTTGACCAACCACAGTTATCATTCCTTTATATATATATATATATATATATAAATCCCAAACTGTTACTGTCTCATTTTTGAACTGTTACTGTCTAGACATTGAACTGTTACTCTCCGTCCTCTCCTCAGATTTTTAACTATATCTAGAGTTATAAAACTCCGATTCAAGCGGGATTAGTCTTGTTGGAAAGCTAAGACATGAGATTACAAGTTTTTTGAAGGAAGGAGAACCCAGTTCTACCTCTAAGACAGTTAAAATTTCTCATCAACGAACCAGACCTACTACCTTATAGGGTCTATCATGACCCAGTCTCGGTTGGTGACCCATAGCTGAAGTTTTATAACTCCAAATTGAGCAAGAACAATTTCATTGATTAGCCAACATCCAAACCTACAATTTCTATGAGGAACCTGATCCTAATTCCTTCATCCTCCTACCTGAAATCTCTGTGAAAGTCAAGAGACGAAACTGTCCAGATTCGTCAATCTTTCCATTTACATACAACACATGAAGTTCTTTAATGTAGCAACTCATACTTTTTCCTCAATTCAAGTCTAAGAACTCAAATCTATAAATTAACATCCAGGCATCAATTCATAATCGACTTGAAATGACTCATAAGAGCAGGTTTAGAATACCTTACCCGGTACGAATCAAGGTTTCGATCCCTCCTTTTCTTTCTAATGACAACCGGCCCTCCCCTCTTCTCTTCTTGTTCAATTTCTCTTGTTAATCCCTTTCCCACTAGTGTTTATTCTACCTATAATCCTTAATCTTGGATGGGTTTTTGAAATTTTGGTGTTTCTCTCTTGATTTGTAAAAATGAATATAAAAACTCCCTCTTTTCTTTCTTTACGTTATCTGCAGATCTGTTTTTGGTGAGAAGAGGAGTATTTATGCTCTATAATTATTTTTATTTGCATTTAGGCCCCATTTTCTTTAAGTGTATTCGTTTTTCCCCCAATTCTTTTTAGTTTAGTTTATTTCCTTTAATTTAATCCAGCCTTTTTTTTCTCTCGGGATTTACATCTAGCTCTCCATTGCATGCTTCAATGATGGTTTGAAGTTGTTTTTGGTGATACATTGTATTGAACTTGTATTTTGATAAATGCATGAAATGTTATTTTTCTTTGCTTAATTTTGATTTGAGTTGTTTGTTACTGTTTACTAGATGTTTAGAAAATATTTTGATGTTTATTTTGTTGAAATAAAATGGTTTTTATATTCTATCAAATATGGTTATAGGTGTTTGATGCTTTTTTTTTTGTTTATTAGTATAATTTTTGGTTCCTGATTTTTATTTGGGTCCCAAGGTGTTTAGAGAGTTGGTTTTGAGTTGAAATTTGATGTTGTTATTGGCTGGCATTGGGGCTAAAGTTTTGAAGGTGAAATCTAATGCATGATTTTGATGATTTGATTTTTTTTATTAGTTCTTTTGATTTAAATATGTTTGATATTAGTAATGTGGTTCGTGAGGACCAAAAGCAGTGTGGTGCCATTTCAGGGGTTTAATAGTGTGCTTGGTTTTTCTAGGTTACTAGGCAATATTCTTCGTGTTCTTAAGAAGAACATTGCCTTAACTTTATGGTTTGGATCTGTTTTGGTTAATTTGTTTGTACTAAACACTTTGTGATACTTGATTAGTTAATAATCTAAGGTTTATTGATATAAATAACAAGTTTTTAATGGGTTTTAATCTTAAGGTTTCAGTGTAGAATTGAAACCCATTTGAACCAAATCGTGTTGATTCCTTGATAATCAAAGTGAATGGATGATAGATTAGTGAAAGGATAATCGAAGTGAATGTCTTTGGTTCGGTTTATGGTCGAAACAAAGATTTCAGGTCGACTCAGTCGGGTCAACCCAGTTGGGTCAAAATTGAGTCAATGGTTAAGACCCTGTTTGGTTGACAATGTTTTTGCTAAAGGTGTTTTTGATTTAAGGGTGTGTTTGCCAAACACCTCTTAGGTCTATTTTGATAGTTTTGATTTTAACAAAAATAAGTTTTTGCATTAAAAAAAACCAAAAAATGATTTTGCTTGTTGCATACGGCTCAATCCTTATAAAAAATTACATTTTATTTATAAAGAGGGGAAAATGTTTTTTTAGCATTGTTTTTAGAAACTTTTTGTGCATTTTTTTTAATTTAAAATAAGTTTGTAAATTTCCTTAAGAATTTGACTAATATCTCAATAACCCTAAAAATTATAATTCCTGAAAATTAATGGTCAACATTTTATTATAAATACCGGACCTATCAGTAGGTTGGTATTTAAGTACTAAGAGATGACTAGAAAATTCTCAGAATTATTTTGGATATTTATCAATTTTAATTGAGAGTATTTTGCACCACAATATACGAGTTGTGAAAAAGACTTTCGCCTTTTAGGATAGGTGAACCCTGTCAAGGCACCTAAATGGATTCTTCCTATAAGAATTTACTTGGACATACAAGCCCGTAATAAATTTAAAATGCTAGATTTATTCATGAGCGTAAAGTTTTGTTCTAAGCCATAGACGTACCACCAATTAGGAACTCATCAACACCTTTAAACCATATCCAGACCATACAATGCAGGTTACCTCAGGTAAAGTTTGCTAGGGGTGCTAATACCTTTTCTAGCCATAACTAGTCCCTTATACTAGAATTTAAGATAAGACTAGTCCACTCGGGTCTCCTAGTGAATCTAAACCAAACAACTAGGTGGAACTCCTTAATCCTGGCGCCGTTACGCCGTGCGGGCTTATGTACGATAGAATAATGACTCCAATAGAGACATTCTATTTTTTACAATATTGGACTAGGCTTTGTGTGTTTTATATAGTTTATATGATTTGATGTGTTTAAATTTTTGCATTTGGTTTTTTTTTTATACTTATTTATGCTTTTGCATGTTTTATCATGCTCATGCATGTACGTTGGATATGAATAAATGTCTTCATGCATCACTAGTCTATTTATGATATATCATTTTGGAATGCACACATATGAAAACTTCAGGTTAGGTGGGGGAGTAGTGGCTTACCCTATGACTTTCTGTCAAGATTTAAGTTCGTGAAACCATCTGACTCTTTATTGACTGCTTGGACTGGTTGATATTGGTATGCATACCATCCCATTACATACTTAGCTCCCGTATAACCTTTAGGTAATCATTGGGACAATAAGAGACCTTTTTTAGACTAAATTATGCTTACCTCAATGTCGTACATAAAAACACATATAACCTACCTGTAGGATGTATGTTCCATAATTAAACATTATTGGATTAAGACATGCTCAACCCTAAAAACCATATTGAAATGTAGGATTTAAGGCTGATAAAGAGATGATCTTTGTTGAATACGGGTTGGATTCTGAATCCCTATAATTGTTATAAGGGGATTGCCTAAGACTAGATAATAGTAAATTACCACCAATAAAAAATATAAGTTGCCCCAGAAAAGACTGTAGAAGCTCATCTTACACATGAAAAGCATCCGCGAGGATGAGTTTTTGAAGAAATATGGGAGGATAGTGGAAATCACAATGGTGTCCGTGTATAATTTAGCAATTAAAGCCTTGATGCATTTTTAGGACCCCAAGTACCAATGCTTTATTTTTAGGAATGTAGACATGTGCTCCACTTTTGAAGAGTATGGTTTACTGACCAAATTTCCTTAAAATCTATACAAAGTCTACTTCCACCAAAGGCATGACCAAGTGCTAACTGAATTCGCCAAATTGATTAAAGTTCCAGATCTCCTTAAAATATTGGAGAAAAGTGCTAGCGGCCTGAAGTGGAAGATGATCAAAGAGGTATTCGAAAAGAGGAAGAATGGATTTATATTTATTAAAGAAAAAGCCAAAATATTTGCTTTAGAAATCTTCAAGTTGGTGTCATTTCCAAACCTCACTAGAATAATCAGTTTAAAGGCGGCTACAATATTTGTTACACATGAAAACGACTTAATAAATCCTATTGTGGCAATATTAACAAAAACTATTTTAACACTCAACCATTGTAGGAGGGTTGACAAAGGATCAATGAGATGTTGTGAACAGTTGTTGTACATATGGCTGATTAGCCATATAGAAACTAAGAAGTTGATATTTAACAACTTCTGATGATGTAGTAAAAATCCTTTGAAGATAGTTAAAGAAGAGGAGTGGAAGGACTTGAGCAAGGAAAACTGGAAAATAAAATTACAAGGAATCCTACAGGGAGAAGTGAAGTGGAAAGCCTCGTGGATGAGAGCAACATATTGCTTAATGAGTTATGGGCAAAGACGATGGGTGCCTCTAATTAGAGTGACTGGATATGTCAGCTACGCGCTCACTTTGGCTGTAAAGAAACTTGGGGGTGTACAACATGTGCCAAGGATGATCGAGTTATCTCAATTTTCTAGATTATTTAAGGACCAATCTACTTTAGAAGTTACGGAGAACATTAAGCAAGACTAAAAACTTCTGGTATTGGTCAAGAAGAAATCAAATGGTTTAAGAGATCCAATTACTAGTGAAAAATATCCAAAGTGAAGAAATCTATCATTAGTCAACATCCCCATGACTCTTGGATTTGAAGTCAGGACTTCGCAAGCTGTTGAACCATTTAAAAGAAAAAGGATTAGTAACGAGAAAGAGTTGAGAGAATATCTGGAAAAGCTTCACTTCAAATAGAGGTGGGCACCAGTAAAGCCGTTAGGATATCTCTCAAGGAGTAACTCCTCACTAAAGAAAAACTGAGAAAGTTTATAAGCAACAATTGAAGAAAAAAGACAAGAAAATCATGTCCTTAGAGAAGCAATTAAAAGAAGAAAAGATGGTTAGAAACCAAGCTGAGGAAGAGCTAGGAGAATTGGGAACACATTGGATGCAAACCAGTACTGAGCTAAAGACTTTGAAAACTAATTTCAACAATTGTCAAGAAAGGACTAATTTGTCTTCAAGGACCAAAACTGAGTTAGAAAGTTGGATTGAGCAGTATGAAAGGCTATACAAGAAGCATGTGATGCTAGAAAGTGAGCTCGCTAACGTGAAAGCCAAAGGAAAAGTTGTCGGTGTCTTTTAAACTGATTTGGATAATAAGAGAAATAAGATCAACTTGCTAGAGAAGAAGCTTGACAAAGAAAATGCCAAGAAAAGATGATTAGTACTTAAAAATGCATTTTTATCAAGGTTTTATATCATCGTTTTGCACTTGAAGTATCAATAATTCCTTAACTAGAGCATCTTTTATAATAACATGTCTGATACTATAAGATACCTTTAATTTATGGTAAATGTTCATCTAAAATGCAGGCCTATCACATAAATCAAAGGATTGATTGATGAGTTTAACTACTGAAATTGAGAAGATAGAGAGGGTTAAACTTAGAAAAGAGATGCTGGTTCAGTCCAAACTGGAACACTTTTCAGTCATTGGGTCATATTTGGAGCTGTAGATCTTGGATTTCAATTTGGTTTATATGGCTAAAAAGCTAAGACATAGGCCTAAAACATTCATGAGGAATACAAGACTCAATTCTGCTGTTTGGAAGTCCAAATCTTAGCAACAATGAAGAAGTCAGAATCTATCCTGCAGCCCAGACACTGTTTAGTGTTCAACCCATATCTCGAGTTTCAGAAGTCCAAATGCACCGATTCGTTTTTTGTTGGAAAGCTGAGACAATTTCATAGAACTTTCATGACTAAAACCTATTCAAATTCTGACGTTAGCAATGGCATTTTAGGCAGACAAGAAGATAAGGATTGTCACCAAGTCAAGATGTGGCCACCCACTCAACAATTAGTCATCAAATCAATAGTTCTATATTTTGGCCTATAAAAGGAGGCATTTGCCATGCATTGAGGCATCTTGGTTTTTAGATCAAGATCATGTTCTTGCTCTCTCTTTATATTTGTAATGCTGAAGTTTTGTTTATATTAATCTCTTGTTTATGCTTTTCATTTCCCTTCCTTTACTTAGTTAACTTATATCTTATTTATGTTCTTATCTTGTTTATTTATGTTTCTCTTCTTCATTATGTTTAGCTAAGTTTATTATGTCAATGTGAAAAGGTTACACTAATGGTGTAAGAATAAGTATAGTATAAACTCAACATGGACTTTAATGTTTGATACTAACATGTTTTGTATTTGTTATC
>Ga0307515_10005670_pt1 | contig 25209 bp, 26 predicted proteins | sample 17_EM_MG_FD_194513 | JGI IMG/M metagenome (GOLD analysis project Ga0307515, IMG submission 194513) | Populus trichocarpa ectomycorrhiza microbial communities from riparian zone in the Pacific Northwest, United States - 17_EM | ecosystem: Host-associated > Plants > Roots > Unclassified | place... | reverse complement strand
TACGCGATATCGGTGCATGGTACGCAGCAGTCTCAAGTGCACCAAACGTTACAGTCTTAGGATTCTTGGTGGAACGTATCTGTATCGAAGCAATCCAAAAAGGTGGTTTAAGGACAGTTGACGGCCGACTCAACGTATACTGGTGTTTCACGAGACGTACCTTCACCGTCATCCCACCATTTATGGACCTGATACGTAGCGAGGATACACCCGGGCTTTATGTGCCCTTACACGTCGACTTCGCCCATATTGATGCCGCCGTGGTATGGCTGGACTGCCGCGCGCGGAAGGCACATGTGTACCTTATCCAAGTCACGGCCCACAAAGATTTTGAAACAAGTTTCTACCAAAGGCAATGGCCTAATTGGAAGGAGGGGTTTCCTGACGATTACGATGTCTCTTCTACATTTGTCCGGGTTGGCATGAAGGAGCGAAGTACCGAGGACAAGCCGGACGTACCGAGTCATCTCAGCTCTGGGGAGAAGGTTGTGGAGGATGCGCATAAGTGTATGCATATCAATATCGAGGAGGTGGACGCGAAGCTTTATAGTCATGTCGTTCGATGGAGGAAACGCATGGTGGCCTTAGGTTAAGTACGGCTCGAGGATTCTCAAAGCGTCTCCTATGTTGGCACCCATTATGAACCTGTCGGAATATTGCTGTTCTCGTCATAATAGGTACGGTTTGGGTTTAATTATATACAGTTCCTGGGTATTGGTCATATGTAGAGTTATAGCCGTTGTCAAAAGGGTTGGCACAACCCCGTCACACAACTGTCAAAAAAAAAAGTCAGTCAAACGTGAATTCCTCTCGCTCAGAGTGGTTACACGCAAAATGAATGATACAATTATGATGTACAAAAATTTAGCTATCGACTGCATGTATCTTTGAGTGAAATAAACAAGTTGAAATTTTTGACTGAGTTCTGGGGAGCGGGGGCGCGTTTTGTGCAGCAGAGATAGCTCTATTTTACTCCTTAAACCCACCTTCTTCCTAGATAGAGGTCACCCAAGTTCACTTTGCTTTGCTTGACCTTGAATCCAGCCATGTGTCCTGGACATGGAAACATGTCCCAACGGTGCTATGGAGGACCACCATTCAGCTCTCCGACCTATTTGACCTGTGTATCATCATGATATACACCAAAACCAGTATGTGGATGGTCTGTTGCACCATCAGAGAGAATCCAAATTTGTGGTACTGTTTGAACACCAGCCAGAACGAAGTCCATTGGGCATACAAGAAAGCTTACAAGTGATCACATGGATGTACGCTCTATTCTCCCCCCTGATCCAACATCATCTCATTTGTTTCAGTGGATCAAAGGCCCGCTCTTGCAAAACCCAATGTGTTTCCTTGATGACTCCTCTCAGACCTATGATAGGCATGTCCAACTACAAATGTAAGCTTGGGCATGCTCTGGCGTGCACTCTGTCACAAGGGCTATCAAAAGAAGAAGGTAATTTCTCATTATTTCACTTCCATGTGCTTGAAACTCATGCGTTTCAACTCATTAGATCACTAAGGCAGCCAGGGAGGCTTGCTCCGTCAAACAGGCGCAATATATCATGGAAATTGGCCGGTTTCCGCCCCACAAGCTTGCTTTGGCTGAGTGGGCTGACAGAGGTTAATTTCATGAGCATTGCAGTCAATAGGTAGTATGTAAAATATTCTTATTTGCTCTGGTAGCCTGTGACAGCAGATTGGGGTGTATGATGCCTGTAATTCGATTTGAGTGCCAAATGGATGGGGCGGAGGCCATTGTCTTGATGTAAATCAGTACAGAACTGCTCAAAGTACTGCTTCGGAAAGTCTGTGGTAAAGGTACATTCTGAGGACTACTGAGAAGGTGGTGGAGGTTTGCATCCATTTGGTTCATGTTCAATCCTCTTTCGAATGACTCATACTTGGCCCATGTATACTCCCCACATACCTTAGCCTTCTCCAGCCAATAAAGCGTGCCCCCGCCCCTCAGAACTTGGTCGAAATTTTCAACTTGTTTATTTCACTCAAAAATACATGCAGTCGATATAATAGCTAAATTTTTATACATCATAATTGTATCATTCATTTTGCGCGCAACTACTCTGGGCGAGAGGAATTCACGTGTGACTGAATTTTTTTTTTGGCAGTTGTGTGACAGGGTTGTGCCAACCCTTTTGACAACGGCAATACAGATCCGTTTCCTCCATATATTCTGACACTGGTTTCATGTGTGGCTCGGCTATTATTACTATATAAGTAGTCATACCGGAGAAGTAGATAGAATAAGAAAGTAAGGGAGTTTCATTTTCCGTCAGAATCAATTACAATGCTTTATTTGCGTGCTCTCTCCACTTCAATTGAGTATAAACGCTCTTCGGAATAGTACACCGGCTAGATCGTACAAATAAGATAAATAAAGCGTGACGTTATAGCCCCTAGAATGGAGAGCAACCATCGCATCGCGATCCCGTTGATATCCGTCTAATCGAGTCGCGCGCTCTTTCCCTTCTGCTCTGGTACAAAAGTCGTTTGGTAGATCGTCGGCCACGAATCGCATGCAGAACCACATGAGCCCTACGAAACTCCCGAGAATAATATATAATGAGGACAGTTTTCATAGGATCCTCTCGTATCCAGTCCTTGTTGCGCACAATCAGATCAGTAAGGAACGACGGCAGAAACGTGCCTCTAGAGAAGTCATAGATGCAATTTATAATCTTCTTCCAAACCGCTCGAGGAGGTTCTCAGAATGCTGGAAGGTACATACTAGTTATCAGCCATCCGCATACTTCGTTGACAGGTGAATTCACGAATTACACACTTGATGGTCAGCCATAATGACGCTCGGCAAGCGCGCCTTTTTTGATCCCATAACTGGCTCGTCAGCCACCACTCCCCCGCTTATCTGTATCTGTCCAAACAAAAACAATGCCTCGAACCCACTTATCGGACCCTTCCTTCTGCTCCCAGTACGTTCTTCGCCGCGCTTTTCAGCCAACGCAATGTTTTCCTGGAGCGTATTATCCTCAGAACTGAGTGGCAGCGAGAACGATAAACGGCTGCCTAGGGTTCTTCATAATCGAGATGAAATTGTCCCGTCGTGAGCAGCTGCGCTACACGCGGGAAACTTGTGCTTCAATAGCCACGTCTCGACGTTGGCTTTATATACTCTCCACCTCACCCCTGTCGAGGACTTATCCGACGAGAGGTACTTGACGGCGTTGCCCTCGCCTTCTTTACCCGCGACCAGGACGCCTGCATCGAGATCGGTGGAGAGGCCAAGGTGGGTTAGGGGGCTGGGAATCTGAGGGCGAGTAGATACGTGGGGTGCCCAGGAGAACTTGGGAGGCTTCCTTGACGAGCTTGAGCGAGGTCGTGGTGCGAAGTGGGTGGTGTCCCGCTTTTTCGTCGAGAAACCTTTCGAGTGCGCTAAGGCTCCGATCACATTTCTCGTAGTTTTCTATTTGTTTCCCTGCGATGTACCTGTCGGCGGGTGTCAGCACGGTGGTTGGGTACAATGAAGAAAATGGCATTGAGTGACGACCATTGTAGCGACAGTTTACCGCACCTGATACGGTAAGATTGGATTCCCATGAGAGAATACAAGAGGTGCTGGACATTCCACTGCTCCAAACACGTAACTGACAGGTGTTCATGCCAGAGCAGAAAAACGAAATTTGGATGTGGGGCTCAAGCCCTTCGGCAACTAGAATACCGTCCCTGAAGTCCATGCAGAAGATGGACAATCTCTAATGTATTCCCAGTACGGTGGACCAATTAAGGATTGCATTAAGGATTGCATTGTCAAACCGTTACTCGCCGGGAGAAGTGTAAACAAAGGACCCACAACGCGGCTTTTAACTCAAATAATGTTCCATAACAGGTGCCAGAAGTATGGGACATTGCGGAAGCCGGAATGCCGGGTCGATTTGACCCTACCAAGAGCGCTGTTGCCCCATACCTCCATCACCCAAAAAAAAAAGATGGGTTCAATAAGGACAAGGAAAATCATACTCACAGTTGCATTTGAGGATAGAACCGGATACCGACATCCGAACACAAATCTACACAATAAAAAATAAAAAATTGTCAGAGCGCCACCTTAATTTCAATTTCCGCACAGGGTCTTATGAAGAAGATAGGTACCTCTTTCATTTGGACGGGCGGGCGGGCGAGGGACGCAGAGAGAAGGAAGCTCACCAGCACCAGCGCTCGAGGGCGCGGACAACGCGGACAACGAGTGGGCGAGAGGGAGGTAGCACCACTGAGTTGACAAGGATAAGGTCGTCTGCGTCGGCACTCAGCGGGTTGCGGGGTTGATTCGCGAAGGCCGGACCACGACCGTGTTCCAGTGGTTACTCTTGGCCCCGTGAAACGAGTGGGACACTTTGCTCAACGCATTCGTCGCAAGTAATGGGCCGGATGACTATGCGGGTGAGCACGGGGTAGTGGCACAATTGCCACATTCTATGCCTGCTTTGTGGAACAAAGAAAGCTAAACTTGCCGTCATACAACCTTAATTGCTTCTTTATTGGCGATGATATAACCTTTTTGGTCAAAACCGATTCCGGCGATAAGGTGGGCAATTTGAAAAACAAGAGCAGAACAAAGTGCGCCTGGAATACGTTGACGCCATGAACCCCACATTATACATCACCGAAATCAATAACCCGGATGAAGCGGAGCATATCAACGAACTTAAGCAGAGGTCCCAGCACTTGAGCGAGTGCAGGAAGCTCGGTGTGGGAGAAAAGTTGTCGAGCATTTTCAGCAATATCTCTGAAGGGACGTATACCATCGTGCAGACTCCAAAAGGTGAGTCAATAAAGACAGCAGTCTGTGGTGCCGTCCTTGAGACCGTGCTGACGCGCCCCGTTTGTCCATCGCCCCGCCCGTCCCGTCTAATCACTCCTCTAATCACTCCGTCTAATCACTCCCTTATCGTCCAACACCCACGTCCTGGTTCAACCCCCAAAAGCAGTAAGTAGTATATGTATGTGGCTATAGAATGGGTGCGAGTGTGACGCTATTGTTAGTCTAAACGCCCAGCGTCAGAAACACTAGTGCGTGGTAGCCCTTCCAAGCGACTGAAAGCAGGTCCGTTGGGCATTCATTGCAAGAAAATGTGGGTCTGGTGCTGATATTCAGGGGTTTACAGATCACGACGCAGGGGTTGAGATAGCCAAGGCGAAACCACCACCCTCTAGTGCAGCTGCTATCACGAACCTCATCCGTCTGCAACAGAATAACCCTCTTATCATTGCTCGCCCCCATTCTACTCGTGGACCGCCCGTCACCATTTATGAACCAACATTCGCTCAATTCCGACGCAACGTGAAGAACCGTGTAGAGCTCGAGATACCACCGGGTTACTTCAAGACAGTCAGCTCTTTCCTTGTCACCTCGTGTGATCTCTACGCAACCGAACGTGAGAGACGGGAAGCGCTCCTCCCCATCTTGAACGAGTTGCTCGGTCAGCCTATCACCCCTGGCACCCTGAACGATGGAAACAGTAGTGATGGTATTTGCACAGCCAAGGTGCAGCTGGGGGAGTCGAAGGTAAATGCCTTGCTCATGTTGTGGCAACTCAAGAATGAGATTGGCACTGGGATGTGTGACCCGTCTATCCAGGCGGCCTTCTCATTCACCCGTTGGTGGTCTGACAATGATGTGAGTAGTCGGCCGTACCCGTACCATACTGGAGCTGATGCGGGACTAGCGCCCACTTGCATGGCATACCAAACAGGGCCTCTGTGCTGGTTTCCTCCTCTCGATCGCCGGTCCCTGGGTCTCTGTACACGGGGCTATCCTCCTCGGCAAAGACTGGATCGTTCAGCACCTTACGGACTTTGTATGGAACTGGGACTGGTCCTGACATCGAACAAGATGATCAGGTCGCGCGTGTATCACGATTGTTCTACTCCTTACGCATGGCGCTCGTTGGTCTTGAAACCGGATATGTGGCGCTCGAATCGGCCCCACGGCTGTCGCCACCATGTTTTCCTTACATCACGTCTTATGGTGGGGACGTGAATGCCACGAAATTCACATACAAAAAATGCCTACACTGCTCGGATATACAGAAAGCGACGTCAATATTTGCCGCCGACGATTCTGAAGGCAAACCCCTTTTCATCAAGTTCACTTCCCGCTACAACGAAACGGCTCATCGGCTCCTTGCAGGGAAGGGGTATGCACCTACCCTACGGCATTGCTCCGAAACTGTAGCCGGGTCTGGGTGTTTCATGGTTGTCATGGATCAGATCGAAGGCGAAGATATGTTTGGAGTTCGCTTCACGGAAGATGACTTGCGCCGGGTCTCGGAGGCGAAAGACTTGCTCCATCAAAATCAGTTTGTTTTGGGGATTTGCGTTCCAATAATATTGTCAAGCCCACTGACGATTCGGGTGTGATGCTGGTTGACTTTGATTGGTGTGCCCTTGATGGTCAGGGCAGATATCCGCATACAATCAACGGTGACTCAAGTTGTGGTTGGCATTCAGAAGTGGGACCCGGCGTGGTGATGCGCAAGGAACATGATAACTATCTTTATGCACGCCTTCAGTTCAATACTGTATGATTTCCTTGTGTTGTGTTTCCTGGGCTCCAGTCCCGTGTCTATACAGTTGTTTATACAGTCCACAATCTCCACAGCAGTCGCTAATCAACCCTCGCCCATGTCACAAAACCCCCTGGTGGGTTATAAACCCCGGGCCGCAAGTTTGTCCAGGGTTTACAATAGGTTTACGGCAAAGCACCACTTGATATTAAATTGTTTTAGACCCATCATAAGTATTGAGGTGTGAGGCAGAGACCGTCAATCGAAGTTGGTGGGCTGTCGTCTCTGCTGTGCTGTAACTTGCCTTCCACTGTGCTACATTCGCTTCCTAATTCTTTCTGAAATCTTTATTTAAAATAGACAACCCCAATTTGACGCAGGGTGGTATAGGGGACACTCCACCCCTGCCGTTGTGACTTTATCCCAGGTGGGTAATGTATGTCCCTCGGTCCTGCTTCACATTCCAGACCATTGGCTGACAATGCCACTCGTTAGGTCCCAGAACCGTAAGCACAAACCTTTCCACTGTTGGCAGATGATATTTCTATGTGCGTCCCGAACATTTGATAGGTGTGCCAAATGTAGCACTCAAAATAACTAGGGTTATACCCAAGGTTAAGTATCGGGTTATAACCCAATTCCACAACTTAACCCTTCCCACTTTCCCTATAACCCTTTATATAAACCCCATTGTAAACCCCTCTATAGTCCTATTATGTGAAATACCCTTTATTATAACCTTGGGTCAGGTTTACCAGGTTACATTATGGGTATAGAGGCCCAACATGGGTTTCGGCACTTTTCAGACACAATGCTCCAATTACCATGGTCAATAGTCACACACCCGATGTAAACAAGGCAATGTCAAGTCGGAAAAAAGGAAGAAAAAAAAACCAATGGTTGTGCACATGAGATTTCTGCTAAAACCAACGCAGGCAAGGGTAAAAGGAAGAAAATATATCATGCCACAGTCGTTCCTGTAGATACAGAGCCCCAACAGAGGGTGACAGAGGGTGACACAGAATGCCGAAATTTCGTTGGTGGTGAAAAGTCATAGTTATTTATATGTATATCCACTAGTTGGCCATGGTAAGTTCGCACCCTATCCCTGATTTATTTACCCCCGCAATATTTACTCCCGAAACGCCATGTCACGATCGGGCCTAATCTGTGCAGTTAGCAAGAGCCGGTCCGATGACAAGCAAAGCGAAGTGGGGCACTGTGTCCCAGCATTCGCCTGTGCCGACCTCACCTCGAAAATATGCGTCGAAGGTGGGTTTCCTGTGTTTGCGTTACAACCGTAGTGACTTTGGTTGTGCTTTCTCGATTCTTGTCCGTTGAAGTGCGATTGAGTACGAGCACATTTACTCCCAAATACTCACACTCGACTGGGAGCAAGGTTCCTCTGAGATATATATATATATGTGTGTGTGCTAAGTCCAATTTTCGCCGGGCGAATGATAGAAGGGCCTACGGCACACCAATTCATGTTCCATTTACACTGCATTGTTTGAGAATATTATAACTCAGTTTGGTCAGCCCGACTCATTCGAATGTGGCATGGCCCAACGAACGCAACATCAGCTACGGAGAACGCGGCTAACAGCAAGCCATATTTACAAGGGGCTGGATCATCAAATTTGTGGTCGATTGAGGAGTGACAGGCCAGTTCACGGTGTTGACGTGCGCGAAGGTGAAATTGTATATCATTAACCCAAGCCCACTTTAGTACAACATGACAACATGATCAAGTTGTGTCCACATCTACACTCCGTACAGTATGAACTACTACGTCACTTAGCCACAGAACTCGTTGAGCGGGCAACCGACGGTAATACCGTAGACACCACCGCCCACCTTGAGAACAGCGAGCAGCGCTTGGAACACACCACCGAGACCCTCTCCAGCGAGAAGACCAGCAGAGAGTGAGAACGCCCAGAAGTCAAATGACTGCCAATCAGATCAGTCCTTGCCCGAACATGCTGAGAGTTACTCACCCTTGGGTCCTTCTTCAACCACGAGTATGCAAAAATCGAGCCGATGCCCATGGCAATTGAATATTGGACCTGGGGAATGACGAATCCCTGAGGTAGAGGCAAGGCAGAGGCAGGCCGCGTCAGATACCATACATCATTCCTTGAATAGCAATTCCGTGCACTTACCAGTCCAACGACATTCCAGTTGGGGACCCAGACCCAGTACTTCTTGGGGATCCAAAGGTGCTTCACAATAACGGCAATGCCGACGAATATTGAGATGCCGATGGCGGCGTATCCAGAGGAAGGGGGGACAGGAAGTCCAGGGGAAGTGACGGCCTGGAAAACGTATATTCGATTTGAGTGAGAAATGCCCAAGACAGCCGTCAACTCGTACTAACCTTGGCAACAGCAGCCCAAGCAGCGGCATTAGGAGCACTATATGCGCAATGGTCTTCACCGGTGATGATGCAAGGCGAGGCTGCGGTAAAGAGGACGAAAAGCCCGGGAGTCAAGAACAGCGAAATGGTGGCACCGAAGAGTTGAGCGGCGAACTGAACTTTAGGCTTGGCACCAAGTAGATGGCCAGTCCTGAGGTCACCAGTCATGTCAGTAGCCTGCGCGGCGGCACCCCCGGCAACAGCACCAGCGACTAGGTTTACGAGCTGCCCATTCGCCTCGCTTACGCCACTGCCTTTGGAGACACCACCGAAAATGACTTGCGAGGCCTTGGCAACCGTAGAGACTGGGTTTATGTCGGTATCGCCGGCGGATTGTACACCAATGAACGAGAAGATGAAAGCGAGGAGGAAGGACAGAATTCCCTCGCCGCTAACATTCCAATCAGGTCAAAGAGTCCTCTCGTATGGAACAGGGCCACTTACACTCCAACCTGGAATAATGTGGCCAGGAGAGCGCACGAAATGGTGATCGAGAGAATGACACCAACTTGCCACCACCAATCCTTCACACGATCTTCATACGGTGCCGGGTCATTATCCTCCTCGAGGGTGTACTGTGGATCTTTGGCGAATATACGCTTGATCGCGGGTCCGATATCCTTGCTGAGATCGACGAACAAGTGGCGACTGGACATCCCAATCTCAAGGAACGAGTACACGAGCATCATTAAGACGCCAGGCCAAAGGAGCCAATACCGGGGCGATGGACTTTTAATGATCACGTCGTTGTTTTTGAAAGACATGGCATAGTAGCTCATGTACTAACGTGGAAGGTTAGCGAAGGTGCTTCAGGAGGCGAGGATGCACACGCACACCAGGAGCATTGTCTGGATCGATCGGTACTCCTACAGCAAGACCATTCTTGACAAGGGCGGGACCGACTGGCATCAGTCAGTATCAGTATCAGGTCGCGCAGGTGGTAAGGTGGCTCACTGATTCCCCACGCGAGAACAGAACCGCCAACTGGAAACATGGTTAATCACTGTCGCTCCCACAATCAGAGAGCACGTACGGAAGCTCCAGGATGCATTAAGCCCAGAAAGCATACCGGCACCGAAGAAGGCAGGGGTAAATTCGAGAATCCACCCCCAGTTCTCGAGTTTGATAGCTTCCGTCCAGCCGAGACGGTAGAGCGTCCAGCCTATGTGCCAGTCTAGGAAGATACCTGGGATATAGCCATTGAGGGTCTTGTAGCACAAGCAAATAATCAAAGTGATTAGCAAGCACCACGCCTTCTTCTTCGCGGTTTGAGCCCCAGCCCGGCTGGCATGCAGCGAACGAATCGTGAATGCCGTTGCGGTCGGAGTCGGGAAGACGAGCTTCTGGCGCAGGATGAAGTACTTCCGTAGCGGAATCACGAAGAAGACCCCGAAGTAGCCGCACGCAAATGTCAACGCAAGGAGTTTCCCAAAGTCACCCGATGGCGTGCCAAGTAGACCCAACCGATACATGGCGGGAACCGCGGACACCTAGGTCGATTTGTATCAATCGTGACTTAGAAACGTACACGCAAGCTTACGAAAAGGATACCAAGACCACCGGCCGCTGTTGCTGATGTCTGTGCGGTGCAATTTTCTTTGGGGCCAAAGTGTCCACCAAGCATTCGCCCCAGAATACCAGTTGAGGGGATCGCATGGGTCAGAGGCTACATGGGCATTGATGGTGAGTATTAAACGTTTCCTGATGAAGCCTGGCTAGAACACTCGAGCTACAGCTGAGAGACGCTTCTGACCTTGATAATTGAGAAGCTGAAAATGGCCTTCCCGGAAGATGTCAACCCATGCAGGACACGGCGGAGTGTAATATACGTACTCCAAAAAGTTGGGGTCCGAAGGTGAAGCCAGCCTTCAGGCCGAGATAGATATTGGAGGCACCAACTGCGAATCCTGTTAGGAGAGAATTCCCATGAAAGTGCGACCTGCTAACCAATGGCGCCTAGAATGCCACCAACGACGAGGGCTCGGACGGTGAGTTGGTGGGTCTCCTCAGGTGCATTCGGATCGACAGGGAAAGGGTCTGATCTAGCCGTTGAATAATTCACGTTACTAGGGAGTTGGGCTAAGGCGTGAGGCTCCCGCGTACACGTTGGGATCATATATATCGCTCAACTCCTCGGTCTCTGGAGAAGGCTTGTTATCTCTGTGCTTGTGATCGTCGTTGTGGGAGGTAGAGGGTTTCTCGTCATTCGAGCTGTGAACCGAGTCAGTCTTGTAGTGGAGGTCGACCACAGCGGGTTTCTCAGTCAAACCAAGCGTCGTTTCGGTTTCGGCCATTGCAAGATAGCCTCGAGGGAGGAGAGGGGGCCACAAAAGCACGAAGTTTGAGTGTACCGACCTTGACCCCTGTTATGAATATGAAGGGAAGAGCCGAGCAAGGGGGCCATTGCCATATGGAGGCATCCGGAACACGATTTGTGATGGCCATAACCCTGTGAGGCGATAGGCGTAATTCCCGATCCACCTCCGGTAGACCGGTACATTGACAACTGAGAAGATGACTAAACTAATTCCGCGTGCTTCGATCCTTGGGCTTGGGAAAGGTCATTATGGCAGGTGGCAGACTGGTGTTTCTTTTGTATCTTGAATCTAGACGCTGCCGCGAAAATGCCCTTGGGAGATAGCGCGGACCCGATATACCTGTCCTCAGATTCGGAAGAGGATGGTGATATCAGGCGTGGGATGCTGGATGTTGCAGCCAAAGGAAAGGAAGGGCAACCAACATAGCGCTCGACGCTGATCAAGGCGTCGAGAAGACCATCACGGAGAACCAGACGGCGTACACAGGAGGTGCTGGTGTCCCAGTTAATGGGGCACGCGCGTCAACTCCTGGGAAACCGTCCTCCGCGGCCGTTATGGATGTCCTTCTTGGGCTCGGTGTCCTTCCCCAGAGGCCGCAAAGTTCATCAAACCGCGATGATTTGCATGAGGAGTGACAGGCCAGCTCACAATGTTGACGTACGCGAAAGTGAAATATTATATTACTAACCCAAGCCCACTTAGTACAACATGACAACATGATCAAGTTATGTCCACATCTACACTCCGTACAGTATGAACTATTCCGTCACTTAGCCACAGAACTCGTTGAGCGGGCAACCGACGGTGATACCGTAGACACCACCGCCCACCTTGAGAACAGTGAGCAGCGCTTGGAACACACCACCGAGGCCCTCCCCAGCGAGAAGACCAGCAGAGAGTGAGAACGCCCAGAAGTCAAATGACTGCCAATCAGATCAGTCCTTGCCCGAACATGCTGAGAGTTACTCACCCTTGGGTTCTTCTTCAACCATGCGTATGCAAACATCGAGCCGATGCCCATGGCAATTGAATATTGGACCTGGGGAATAATGAATCCCTGAGGGAGGGGCAGAGGCAGAGGCAGGCCGCGTCAGATACCATACCATCCCTTGAATGGCAATTCCGTGCACTTACCAGCCCAACGACATTCCAGTTGGGGACCCAGACCCAGTACTTCTTAGGGATCCAAAGGTGCTTCGCAATGACGGCAATGCCGACGAATATTGAGATGCCGATGGCGGCGTACCCAGAGGAAGGGGGAACGGGAAGCCCAGGGGAAGTGACGGCCTGGGAACAGTATTGAGTGAGAAATGCCCAAGACAGCCGTCAACTCATACTAACCTTGGCAACAGCAGCCCAAGCAGCAGCATTAGGAGCATTATACGTGCAATGGTCCTCACCGGTGATGATGCAGGGCGACGCTGAGGCAAAGAGGACGAAAAGCCCGGGAGCCAAGAACAGCGAAATTGTGGCACCGAAGAGTTGAGCGGCGAACTGAACCTTAGGCTTGGCGCCAAGTAGGTGGCCAGTCCTGAGATCACCAACCATGTTAGTTGCCTCCGCGGCGGCGCCCCCGGCAACAGCACCAGCGACTAGGTTCACGAGCTGCGCATTTGCCTCGCTTACGCCACTGCCTTTGGAGACACCACCGAAAATGACTTGGGAGGCTTTGGCAACTGTAGAGATCGGGTTTATGTCGGTATCACCGGAGGACTGTACACCAATGAACGAGAAGATGAAAGCGAGGAGGAAGGACAAAATTCCTTCGCCACTAAGCACTCCAATCAGGTCAAAGAGTCCTCTCGCATGGAATAGGGCCACTTACACCCCAATCTGGAACTGTGTGGCCAGGAGAGCGCACGAAATGATGACCGAGAGAATGACACCAAGTTGCCACCACCAATCCTTCACACGATCTTCATACGGTGCTGGGTCATTATCCTCCTCGGGGGTGTACTGTGGATCTTTGGCGAATATACGCTTGATCGCGGGTCCGATATCCTTGCTGAGATTGACGAACATGTGACGACTGGACATGCCAATCTCAAGGAATGAGTACACAAGCATCATCAAGACGCCAGGCCAGAGGAGCCAATACCGAGGCGAAGGACTTTTAATGAGTACGTCGTTATTTTTGAAAGACATGGCATGGTAGCTCAGGTACTAGAGTGAAAGGGTAGCCAGGGTACTTCAGGAGGGGAGGACATACACGCACACCAGGGGCATTGTCTGGGTCGATCGGTACACCTACAGCAAGGCCGTACTTGACAAGGGCGGGACCGACTGGCGTGGTTAGTATCAGGTCGCGCAGGTGGTTTGGTGGCTCACTGATTCCCCATGCGAGAACAGAACCGCCAACTGGAAACATGGTTAATCACTGTCACTCCCACAATCAGGGAGCACGTACGGAAGCTCCAAGATGCATTAAGCCCAGAAAGCATACCGGCACCGAAGAACGCAGGAGTAAATTCGAGAATCCACCCCCAGTTCTCGAGCTTGATAGCTTCCGTCCAGCCGAGACGGTAGAGCGTCCAGCCTATGTGCCAGTCTAGGAAGATACCTGGGATATAGCTATTGAGGGTCTTGTAGCAAAAGCATATAATCAAAGTGATCAGCAAGCACCACGCCTTCTTCTTCGCGGTTTGAGCCCCGGCCCGGCTGGCATGTAGCGAGCGAATCGTGAATGCCGTTGCGGTCGGAGTCGGGAAGACGAGCTTCTGGCGCAGGATGAAGTACTTCCGTAGCGGAATAACGAAGAAGACCCCGAAGTAGCCGCACGCAAATGTCAACGCAAGGAGTTTCCCAAAGTCACCCGATGGCGTGCCAAGTAGACCTAACCGATACATGGCGGGAACCGCGGACACCTAGGTGGGTTTGTGTCAATATTGACTTAGAATGGCACACACAAGCTTACGAAAAGGAAACCAAGACCACCGGCCGCTGTTGCTGATGTCTGTGCGGTGCAATTTTCCTTGGGGCCGAAGTGTCCACCAAACATCCGACCGAGAATACCAGTTGAAGCAATTGTATGGGTCAGAGGCTACATGGGCATTAGTGGTGAGTATTAAAAAGGACCCTGACGGAGCCCGGCTGGAACACTCGAGCTACAACTGAAGGGGGCTTCTGACCGTGATGATTGAGAAACTAAAGATCCCCTTTCCCGGTAATGTCAGCCCATGCAGGGTACAACGGAGTGTAATATACATACTCCAAAAAGTTGAGCTCCGAAGGTGAAGCCAGCCTTCAGGCCGAGATAGATATTGGAGGCACCAACTGCGAATCCTGTTAGGAGAGAACTACCATAAAGTATAATCTGCTCACCAATGGCGCCTAGAATGCCACCAACGACGAGAGCTCGAACCGTGAGTTGGTGGGTCTCCTCAGGTGCATTCGGATCGACAGGGAAAGGGTCTGATCTAGAGGTTGATTAATTCACGTTACTAGGGAGTTGGGCTAAGGCGTGAGGCTCCTGCATACACGTTAGGATCGTATATATCGCTCAAGTCCTCAGTCTCTGGAGAAGGCTTGTCATATGTGTGCTCGTGACCGTTCTCGTGTGACGGAGAGGATTTCTCGTCATTCGAGCTGTGAACTGAGTCCGTTTTGTATGGGAGGTCGACTACAGAACGACTCTCAGTCAGACCCGGCGTCATTTCGATTTCAGCCATTGTAAGATAGCCTCGAGGGAGGAGAGGGGGACACAAGAGCACGAAGTTTGAGTGTACCGACCTTGACCGCTGTTATGAAGAGAAGAACCGAGGAGTCATGGAGCCAGTGCATTGATGGGGGCATACGGAACGCGATTTTGGATGGGTTGGCCCTCTTCAAGCTTCTACACAACTTTGTGAGGCTATTGGCGTGATTCCCTATCAACCGCTTTCGTCGTTGCAAAGAACGAGGACGTTCGTTCCCATCACCTAGAACCGTGACAAGTCGACCAATGCTATGCCCATAATAGGACCATAACTTGCGAGAATTCCGTCTATAGTCGTTTCGTGGTCATCGAATCATACAACTGCATCCCAGAATACAGCCACCTCCGGTGGACCGGTACATTGACAACTGAGAAGATGAGTAGAACTAGTTCCGCGTGCTTCGGTCCTTGGGCTTGGGAAAGGACATTATGGCAGGTGGCGGACTGGTGTTTCTTTTGTATCTTGAATCTAGACGCCGCCGCGAAAATGCCCTTGGGAGATAGCGCGGACCCGATATACTTGTCCTCAGATTCGGAGGAGGATGGTGATATCAGGCGTGGGATGCTGAATGCTGCAGCCAAAGGGAAAGGAAGGGCAACCAACATAACGCTCGACGCTGATCAAGGCGTCGAGAAGACCATCACGGAGAACCAGACGGCGTACACAGGAGGTGCTGGTGCCCCGGTTAATGGGGCGCGCGCGTCAACTCCTGGGAAACCGTCCTCCGCGGCCGTTATGGATGTCCTTCTTGGACTCGGTGTCCTTCCCCAGAGGCCGCAACGTTCATCAAACCGCGGTGATTTGCACCAATGCGCCTCACCCGATCTGAGGAACCAACAGGGTATCAGAAGAACGTCTCAACTATCCGCAACTGCGAATCCAGCGCTTGAGAATCCTGCCAATCCATTGGGTAAGCACGTCTGAACATATTTTTGTCCCTTTATCAAGGGATAGCACAACTTGGTGTAAACCAGGTACTCCCAGCCGACCATGAATATCGCGTTCTTCAAAGTGAGGAAACAATCAGTTCTTTACGGTCGGGGCTTGGGTCTCATTTAGTCAATACTTTGCCTTGTAGAGCATGTTGTACCGGGACCTTACGATTCCTGGGACGGACTTGAATTTAGTCCCCAAAACTCCATGCCTTTCTTTGGAATGGAGCATGTATCCTGTATCCGGATCACGTTCATAGAATTGCTCTACCTCCAAAGGAGATCATGTTGCCTTGATTGTTTTCTGGATGCACCTCTTTGCGCGAACTCCAATTTTTATCCTTTAACGCCATCTACTTTCTTACTCGACCCTCGAGCTCCTCCGCAGGTTCCACTCGCACGTCGAAGCTCCAGATTTCCCAATGCAGCAACAATGCCAACCATTGCGGAGGACAATGACATGTCCACATCCACCAAAGCACCGACAATGCCAACAAGGAGGCTTGTCACCGAAGACAAGACGGACATGCCACAATTCGTGCAACTGTTGAGGCGATCCTTGTCCATCGCTGATTCTGATGTTGGAGCGGCCGACCAAAAGAAGACCTCACCGACACGGCCTTTTGTCCCGGAGCCGGTCGTACGTATTCCGACGCCATCGCCTCGGCCTCTCTTCACCCTTGTCTCCGCTCCCATGCCTAACCAGATGAACACGGAGACAGACGGCGCCACTATGGTTTCAAATTCTCGTCCGAAGCCCTCTGCTGCTTCTGCATCCTACTCTCAGGAAGGACCCATCTCGGCTCGAGATCGTGATGGTTCAAGGAACCGACCGTGTCCAGAAAATGCCACCAGTCTTGCGGAAGTCCTTCGTATACTGGAAAATAAGGAAAAGCACCTCAAGAGTCTTAAAGAACATATCAATGAAACACAGAGCGATATCAGCACCATAAAAAATATGGTTCAAACACTGCTGAATCAGGGTCAGTCCGTAACCCCCACCGCAGTCGCTAATCAATCCCCGCCCAATGCTCCAATCACTACGGTCAATGATCATACATCCGTTGTAAACAAGGCAGTGTCAAGTAGTAGTAAGAAGAACAAAGGGAGGAAAAAGAAAACCAAATGTCCTGCACCTGAGATTATGATTATTGCTACAAACAACGCAGACAAGGGTAAAAGGAAGGAGATAGACCATGCCACAGTCGTTCCTATAGATACAGAGCCTCAACGCAGGATGACGAAAGCAGAACGCAAAGCGGCTTGGAGGGCGGAAATCAAGTTAGAACAGAAGACTACCAAAAATTCGCCTCTTGGCCTCGCTCCTGTACGTCTTTCATACAACTAGCTGCTTTAGTGGTCAATTGTCTTTGTAGGCTTTTCTCGAGGCTAATCAGCATCCCTGGAATGAATATCCTGGGAAGGTGGAGCTATGTTCCAGCATTTTACCTCAAATTCTGATACCGCCCGTAGTGTATTCGGTCATTTAACTGGAGAATCCTCAACTCCCCACCCGCGCCACCCTCCCCCATTATTGAACCAATGTCTTCTGCACAATTCCCGCACCCAATCTTCTGGACTCCATCCCCTTCAAACCCAGAAACTATCGTGCGCCCAAACCCTCAGTGGACATTAGGCACCTTTCAGAATAAGCATTCCCCGGCACTCAGCCCACGACTGTTACTCGTTGACAATATTCCGGCAGCACGCTGCAACCTCCGTTCCCTTATCTCCTGGTTCCAACTATTTGGGGCCCTCGTATACGTCGAACATGCAGGCAGTGCCAGTGGGTCTGCAATTCTCGAGTATGCGGACCCGCTGGGTGGGTGGAGAGCCATGACCTGCGAGTTCCCTGCTTGGGGGGACATGACAGTCTCAGCCAACTATACAAGCCTGATGAACGTGAAGGGATACGGGAAGGGACGCGAGAAAGGGAGGACTACCATACCCCCTACTGGCATTCAAACAGGTACCTCGGCTAGCGACAGCAGGAAAGGCAACCGGGGTGTCAAGAGGGGCAACGAGGAGACCAAGATCGAAGATAGAGAGGTCGATGTCCACCTCGGCGTACCCGTCCCGCCTCCATTGCCACCTATGGCCCAGCCATCTCGACCAAGCATTATGACGAGACGGTGGTTGACCAAAGTCATTGATGGTCAGGAGTATATCATCGTAGACGATGATGACGATGACGACGGCATTCTGGTCCATGAAGCCCCGCCAATCAAGGTCGAATCTGAATTTGCCTCAAAGGCCAAGAAGAACAGACGAAGGCGACCTCGGCGTGCCGTTTCTCGGCCTGAAAATATCAAGCGTGGATCAATTGAAGCCGATCTACCAGTGCCGTTGCATGACACAGAAATGGACACCTCAGACAGGGAAGTTGAAAATGAATTGCAAGATGATGAAGACGAGGATGAATACGACGAGCTTCTTTCGTCTGAAGATGAGGACTATAATTCAAGTCATAGTGAAGCAAGTTCAATTGAAATACCTGAACCAGGGCCGTCCACTATGGTGAGACGAATGTGAACCCAACCCCACTTTTGAACCATTGGTATGTGCCTTAAATCTGCGTCGATGTGTACTCACTTGAAACTGGTCAAATAGACCTCCACTCGAGGGAGGAACATTAGCGAGTGATGATTTCAAATGAAGATGAACCAATGGGTGCTAATAGGGCCGGCAAATCTCTCATGAATTCCTCGTTCCGTTCCGTCGTGAATATAGCGAAGGGCTGCCAGGAGGATACACTGTTGGAAATCTTAGACCTTGCACTACTATATTTCAAATCTTGTTGTGTAATACCTGTTTAGGTGCTCGCCAGGAGCATATATTATTGTTTTTGTCTCTAGAGAACCTTGAACCCCACTTTTACGAGCAGAGGCGACCGACATGAATAACCCGCGAAGTATGGTGAGAACAGAAACCATTGTCAGCGGCCTGTATCGCACCGACATTCCGTGTAGGCTCTTGGTTGGGGGGTTTTAATTGTGGGTGCTGGTGTATCATTTTATTACGCGAAGTACGTATCCCCCTGCTCCAGTTGCATAGCACTTACTTCTATATTGCTAGGAAGGAAATAAACGTGCGCAGGCAAGACCAGGCGGCATCCGGTAAACGGTCCACTGTGCAACACGAATGTACGTCAGACTGGTTTGGGCCGCCTTCTCACAATTACAAGCTATTAACACGAGTGTTCGCTCGTTCAGGGTACGATCGTATTAAGGAAGATCAGGCAAACGTTCCCCGCCCTCCGTCCAGCGAGGGAAGAGAAATCGTCACTCCATCACAAACGCCTCATTCCGCAGGCGAAACTAAGCGATCCAATACGATGGCATAGCACGGATAATATCTGAAACTCTGCAGTATTGTGTAGTCGTGCAAGGAAAGTCATCCCCGCTCGCAAAACTCAATCTCGCCTGTCGGAAAAGAATGATTCGAGTAATGACCACAAATCATCTAAAATTACTCGCCAACTATCGTCAAGACTCCTCAGAGTTGGATATGTGGAGCTCACAAGCCCGTCATCTTTTAGAGGAGTGCCATGACTTGGCTGGGTCCCTTGTCATCTCAATAATCGTACCGTATACCCTCAGACGAATTGCACTACTCTGATGTTTAATACAACCACAGAAGGCTCTTGTCGAAGTATGCGGATGACCGTGCAATAATAGTTCAGACGGGGCCGCTGTTGAACCAAAGTAAGAGATGCGCTTCGGGCCTCAAACCGGTTTGATTGTGTCAGCCTTCGACCTGGAGTCCCTCCATCTTCATTGAGTGGAAGGGCCATCGTAAACAGCTTCAGATTTGTCTGGTCGAGCAGATGACTGCTTACCCAGCCGTTCACGGATCGGGGTTACCCGCAGTCTTCGTGGACTTACTTCCTTCACCTCTGATGTATATTGGCGGGCGGGGCGATCCGACGACGATACATCTAACACTTCCCCCAAGCGGATTCTGCTTCCGAGGAGAGGCCACTAGTGAGTTGTGCCCGGCGAACGTGTCCTGCAAGATACTATCTGAAATACACCCCTCATCCTAGGTTGATGAAATTCCACTTAGGCTCGTGGTTTCAAAGAGTGATAACGAAGCGGTGAACAAAGCGAAAGCGCGACTCCATTATTTTAGGTTGTTCGTGGTAATTGGAAGCACCTGCAGAATTCCGACTTCTGAATTCCGAAGAGTGTAGATGCTCCGTTTATCCTCCTTCGTTTCTGTTCGGAACGCCACAATGGCATTGGCTAAACTCGATTGCTGAATTCAGTTTGGCTAAATTGACTACCTGAAGAACTCACACCCAAAATTATTTTTGACAGTGTAATGTCCTGGATGATCGTCTTGGTATTTACCGACTGAATGACGGACTTAGAACTTGGATCCTGCCATGGCTCCTACCACTCTGTCAATCGCCATCGTAGGCGTTGGTCTTGTAGGCAAGGAATTTATATCACAGCTTCTTTCCCTTTCGACCGCAAAGTATCCGCTCCAAGTTGTCTACATCTCGAATTCGACGACTTCAATCTCTGGCCCCAAAATCGATCTGTCCTCCTGGGCAGACAAGCTCTCCAAGTCGGACCCAAAGACCGCTCTGAAGCCAGCAGACCTTGGGCAAGTCTCTGTCCCGAACGGAAGCAAGAAAGTTGTCGTCGATAACACAAGCTCGGACGAGATCGCACGGCTCTACCCTGCGTGGCTGAAGAACGCATGGAATATTGTAACGCCCAATAAGAAGGCATGCAGCTCCGATCTCAGCCTCTGGGAGGACATCAAGTCTGCCTTGGGCCCTAATCCATATACCGATCTGCGACTGGGCTACGAGTCGACCGTTGGAGCCGGACTGCCTATCATCAGCACTCTCAGAGACTTAGTCGAGACAGGCGATGAGGTCAGTGGCGTCCTCGATCAGCCTTCGGCCGAACGTCTCACTTGTACTAGATTATCAAAATCGAAGGCGTGCTCAGCGGAACGCTTAGCTACATCTTCAATGAATACTCTCCGGCTTCTTCCGGTGCCCATGCTACCGACCCGTCCTTCTCGTCAATCGTCTCTATTGCGCGAGAGAAGGGGTACACAGTAAGTATGGGCCACCTGCAAGTAGCTGAGTACTATGAGTCTAATGTGGATTATATTATTGCTTGACTAGGAACCCCATCCTGGAGACGATCTCAACGGTGCAGACGTCGCTCGTAAACTTACAATCCTTTCTCGACTCGTTCCTTCTCTCGCCTCACATCTTCCAGAAGGCTACAAGTCGGTATCCATTACGTCCCTAGTCCCAGACGAGCTGGCCACCGTCGCAACTGGAGACGAATTTGTGAAACGACTACCCGAATTCGATGCCCAGTACGAGAAGCTGAAAGGGGAGGCAAAAGCCGAAGGAAAGGTCCTGAGGTATGCCGGCGTTGTAGATGTTCAGTCAAAGACTGTGAAGGCTGCGTTGGAGAAGTGCGCACTTCCGTGGTTCATTGCAATCGTGGTTACTGAAACTCTCTACAGATATCCAGTCACCCATCCTTTTGCTACGTCGTTACAAGGGTCAGACAATATCATCGCATTCCATACCAAGCGATATCCTGTCCGACCACTGATTGTTCAGGGGGCTGGTGCCGGTGCCGCAGTGACCGCTATGGGAGTGCTAGGAGACGTACTGAAGCTATTCTGAGTGTTCGGTATGTTATAGCATTAAAAAAAGGTCCAAGGAATAAATTGACAATCTCGGAACGACCTTGTCCTACGGCCGTTGGGTATTAGTGAGGTGTGAAAGAGCAGGAACTACGCTGAACCATACAAGAACGACACCTGAAATCTAACCGGATGTCGAGTGTGAGAAGGGATAAGACCGCCGCCGGGTCTAGCCAATGACAAAATGCGCCATTCAGCAATCAGGTCGTGAAAGGGATCAAAAACAGATTGAAATCAAAACCATCAACAAACCTAGAAGGAATCCCACACCAGTTCCTTGCTCAAAAGGTCGTGCCCCTCACCAGTGTACGTATACCCCTTCCTACCCCGCCCCCCATCGTCATTACTTGCAGAGGAGCACCGGCGTGAGTTGGATGCCGGATGGTGTTGAAGCGGACAATAGGCGTTCGAACAGCCTACGGGGGTTCCTGCCACAGAAGATCCGGGAACGACGCAGACAACGAGCGGGCGAGCGGGAGGTAGCATCACTGAGTTGCAAGGACACCGTTTGGTGGCTGAACCATAGGGTTGTCCACGTCGGCACTCAGCGGGGTTGCAGGGTTGTCGATTCGCGAAGGCGCGAAGGGTGCGTGGCAAAAGACTAAAAGAAATTTAAAGAATGGACCGAAAACCATTTACAATCTTCGATCCTTATATAATACTCTTCACCAGTGGTCACTCTTGGCCCCGAAGCGAGTGGGACACTTAAATTTGCTCAGCGTTTTCGTGTTGACGGAAAATGAAACTCCCTTCCTCTCTTCTTCTACTATACGATTGGTTTATGTAGTACAAATAGCCGAGCTACAAACGAAACCAGTATCAGAAACGCGGAAGCGGGTCTACAACCCTGTATATGACCGATATTAAGGGACCATAGGAGAACCGAGACCGTACTAATTATAACGAGAACACTAATATCCCGACACGGAGGTTGTGCCACCTCGCCTCCATAATCAGCGTGGCCGTAACATGGCCATTCGGGTACGACAGACAGACTGGGGTCGATGTAGTCCGTCATACCTTTCAATAGAGTGTGCCGGAGGTTTCCTACCTCCTGTTCCTGTTCCTCCGGACAATTGGAGCGGAAATGCCCTTTTTTCCCGCATGTAAAGCAGGTTATACCCGAGCGGTCCCTCCGTTTTCTCTTTGCCGCAAGGAGTCCGAGCAAAACCTCCTCCGGGTCATTCTCCTGGTCCCTCCCAGCCTGACGGCGCTCCTCCCCAATAAGGCGGGTGATAACGTGACTGATAGTGCGGTCGGTTTCTACCATAGCATCTAGTTGGACAACCAACGGCGCGTAAGACTCCGGGAGGGGGTTCGTCAGGACGACGATAACTTCCTCATCAGGCACGTCGCCTTTGAGGTCTTTGATCTGGCGTGCAACGTCACGGACCGACGTGATCCATTTCGACATAGGCATCCTGGGGTCCTTCTGCATCCTGGTAAGTTCACGGCGAAGTGCCATGCGAGTACCAAACCCTGCGGGTCTGTTGAGGCGCTGAAGTTCATCCCAAATCTTCTTAGGATCGGCTTTGAGACGTGCAGCACTCAAGTGCGATGATGAGACATGTAGGGCGATGATCGCGCGAGCAGTCTTCTGCTTTGGAGGGAACCCGACTTCTCTGTTTCTTCAGTGGGCTCTGCCTCCTTTCCACTGACGATATCCCATAGGTTGTTGATGGTGAGGTACTGCCCCATCAGGAAACTCCAGGTTTCCCAGTTCGTGTCGTTCAGGGGCTCGATGTGCGTCTTCGAGGAAAGCCCCCCAGTGGTTTTCGACATCGTGAGGTGCGTAGTGGTCGTTCTGTGGTCGATATGCAGGTGCTATAGTCATGTTCGTACGCATCGTATGTGAAGCGCACATCGAACCGCTGAACGACACCAACTGGGAAACATGGAATTTCGTAATGGAGCAGTATCTTACCGTCAACGATCTATGGGATGTTGTCGCTGGAGTGGAAACAGTACCAGCGGATGCAACCGAGACACAGAAAGCTGAGTTCCTCCAAAAGCAATGGTCCGCATGCGCGCGCATCGCCCTGCCCGCCAATGCACCGCAGCTGAATGCTGTGCGACTTGAGACTGACTCCAAGGTGATTTGGGACGAATTACAACGATTGAACAGACCTGGAGGATTTGGTACCCGAATGGCACTACGCCGCGAACTATCCATGATAAAGAAGGACCCCGAAATGTCAATGTCGAAATGGGTCACATCTGTCCGCGACATTGCGCGTAAAATCAAGGACCTCAAAGGCGATATACCCGACGAAGAGATCATCGTTACCATTACAAGCCACAGTCGTTCCCGTGGATACAGAGCCCCAACACAGGATGAAGAAGGCAGAACTCAAAGCAGCGCTGGGGGAGGAGAGCAAGTTAGAACACCCAATCTTCTGGGCTCCGTCAAATGCGGAAACCGTGCGAACAAGTCTAGGCCGAAACTCGTTTGTCAATGACATCATCGAGCGCATTGCGACCGAGGCCTTCAAGCTCGCATCCTATTCCAAAAAGTCGACTATTTCATCCCGTGGGATCCAGACCTCGGTCCGCCTCATCCTGCCTGGTGAGTCTTCCAAGCATGCGATTTCTGAGAGCACCATAAAGTCGGTCATCAAATTTTTGGCATACGAGAAGAAAACCATACTGATAATTGAACAATCAGAGGCACACTCTTCAGAATCGCTGACGAGCAGATCTTTGGCGACAACCCCGAATATGAGATGCACAATGTTCATTCTTGTGGAGCACCCCTACTTACACCAGCGTAACGAGGACGATCATCACTAGGAGCGCCTTCCTTTATTGTCACAGCCCTCATCTCAGTGGCGATAGGAGATGGCCAGAAAGACGAACATTTGCCATGGCCGAGGGGCGTAGCGGGGACAATCTCAGTAGGAAGATGACGCTTGATGGTTAACATTAAGCATGACGGCAAGAGCAAGAGCAAGACGCAAAGAGCAGAATAACAACGCGTTTTAGGGTCAACCAACGAGTCAAAGGACCACCCACTGAATGAGCCAATGTCAAATTAAGTACCCAAATTATATGTAAATTGGCTGTCATACCTTTTGCTAAGAAAATACACCTTGCTGCTGGATTACGCATGGATCATGTGTATAACGCGAAAGCGAGGGGTTGGCGTACAAGAAGAAAACCATACTAATAATTGAACAATCAGAGGCGCCCTCTCCAGAATCACTGACGAGCAGATCTCTTGCGCCAATCCCGAACATGAGATGCACAACGTTCATTCTTGTGGAGCGCCCCTTCCTACACCAGCGTAACGAGGACGATAACCACTAGGAGCGCCTTCCTTGTCACCGCCCTCGTCTCGGCGGCGATAGTCATCTCTGTCACCACGAGGAGGGCGATAGGCACCGTCTCCAGAAGGACGAACATTGGCCGGACGAGGTGGCCGAGGGGCTTTCTTGTGGGTAGCGGGGACAATCTCAGTAGGAAGATGAAGCCTGAGAATTAACATTAAACATGTGGCAGACAAGAAAGAGTGACGAATAGGATCAGTAGTCCAGCATACGCACCACCCGCGGAGATATTCGAGGCCCTCATCGGTGAGGGTGTAGTAGTAATATTGCCAGGAGAAACGGGTCTTGACAA
>Ga0307515_10005669_pt1 | contig 25214 bp, 17 predicted proteins | sample 17_EM_MG_FD_194513 | JGI IMG/M metagenome (GOLD analysis project Ga0307515, IMG submission 194513) | Populus trichocarpa ectomycorrhiza microbial communities from riparian zone in the Pacific Northwest, United States - 17_EM | ecosystem: Host-associated > Plants > Roots > Unclassified | place... | reverse complement strand
TAGTCATGAAACCTATCATATTCCTCCACGTAATATAGACATGCCTTGCGCGTTTGGGCAAGTCCAAATTTCATTGGTAAATAAAAAATAAAAATGTTAAATTAAACTCTTAATTAAAAAGTAAATTAAAAACTGTTTATTTGAACTTGTTTTGTACCCTTTTCTGTATTTGGTTTTGTTTTTTTTAAATCAACAATTATTTTATTGTTGTTGTTTTTCTAAATTTATTTTTTAATGTGCAAAAATGTAATGGTTACAATATTATTTCCCTGTAAATATATTATTTTTATTCCTAACAAAGCAACAAAAATCAAATTTACTCTTTTTTTTAGTTTAACGTGGGTGTTCGGGCCAACTTGCGTGTACCTCGACTAATCACACGGGTCCTGAAGTTAACGACCATGTAAGCTTCTAGTGGTCATCATATGAGCAACCACAAGGCTTGAATCTGAGACCAAAAAGAGAGCAAACCTCTTGATCTCAAATTCTTATCACTAGGCCACCATCTAGATAATTAAATCAAATTTACTTTTATATTAGGGACATGTAGCATCTTATTCAAAGTTACTATCTTGCTCGAAGTTAATTTTATAAGGATTTTGTTTTTATCAAGAATATTTGTAGTTCTCGAGTTTCAAAAATAAATTGAAACCATTTCTTCTCCAATCTCAAAAAATGTATAAATGAAGAATAATTATTTATTTATATATGTGTGTCTAGTGGCACTAGATCTCCCACCCAATTTTTCTCATAACTCATTATATTAACCTGAGAAACAACCACAATAATGATGTCTTCTTCCTCAACCATCTATATCTTAGTTTTAGAAGGATTGTTATTTCTCACTCTATCTCATAAGTTAATTAGATTTCTTTTCCAGTTGTTTGTTAATTTTTTTTTGTTCATATGATTTGTTTACAAGTTAATTAGTTTTTTTTTTCTTATAGTTATAATATAATTGGAATTGAAACAATAACACGTTCTTCAAAAGAACACACTATCGATGGTGAAACAACTGAGACTGGGATCTAAATGAAATATTCTTAATACTATAAGGGTTTAAAATGCACTTTACCCATGGTTTTAAGACCTTTAAAATCTAGTCGTGGTCTAATTTTTGGTTTAATTAAGCAATACAAGAATGCAGTTCAGGGTTTTGGGGCTCTGAATCAATGAAACACAGGGTGTGAAACTCTGGGGCCAAACTGAAAGAGAAAGGAAAATTAAAGAAATGGGTATCGAAATTGGAGGGTCAATAGAGAAGGTGAATGGGAAAGAAATAAGTTATAATGAGTTTGTGGAGAGATATTTAGCGAAGAACCAACCAGTTGTTTTAACAGGTTTAATGGATGATTGGAAGGCTTGCAAAGATTGGGTCTTTGATAGTGGAAAACCCAATTTGAAGTTCTTCTCGACTCACTTTGGCAATTCCAAAGTTCAGGTAATTTACCTTCTCAAATTTCACTTATTCTTTTACATATGTTGTTATCATACTGGAATAAGAATTCTGTGAATTTTTGAAGTTTCATTTTTTATTGGTTTTGTTTTGTATGTTTTATTGGGTTGGTTTCTTTGGGCTTTTTAGTTGATATGTTAATGTAATGGGAATGTTGAAGCTATTCTTTTAATGGTTTTTTTTTGCTTGATTCTGCTAAAAAGTGCTATATTGGTTTTGTTATTGCTCTTAGGTTGCTGATTGTGGGACTAGAGAATTTACGGATCAGAAGAGAGTAGAAATGACTGTTTCTGAGTTTATTGACCATTGGATTGATGCCAAAGAGTGTGGTGGTGCATCAAATTCATTTCAAGAGGGTAATGACAAGTTAGTGCTATATTTAAAGGACTGGCATTTTGTAACGGTACAAGTTCTTAAGTTTAGTTTCTCTATATGTTTGTTTATTTATTTATTTGCATTTGGGATTTTAGTGTTTATTATGTACTTGACAGAGTTACCACGTCTGCAAGGATTCTGAGTGTCAAATGCATGAATTTCCATGAGTAGAGGCATAGATGAATGTTTTAGTGAATTCTTAACGTATATTATTAGCATCAATAAGCCACAAACCCTTTGTGATTGCTCTTTCAAATGACCAGTTTTGATTCTATGATTGACACATACATTTTAATTATGAGTGAAAGCTTTGAAGCCTTTACTCCAGTAGGGTTCATAGCACAGAAGCAACTTCTAAAATGGGAGACTCTACAGAGAATGGATAAGTAAGCAACGACGGTAAAGATTAGCCTGTTTGTGGCACTTGCTTAGTTGTTTGAAGGCTAAGGAAGCTTCAGAAGATAGTCTGTTGTCAGATTGACTCATGGGGTATTATAGGGTTGTAACGAGCAATCATTTTGGGCATCTATCACATTGGTAACTGTCTCATTCTAGAATATGACTTTTTTTTTTTCTTGTCAATCAGAATACAATCAAATATAGAACCGACCAATCAAGGAATGTGGAACCAATTGGTTTGTGGTGAAAAAATAATAACTTAAAGGAATATAGTAGTCATTATATATACTACAAAAAACTCAATGCATGTATTTGGGTGAGTATTTTGCCATTTCCAACTCCAAGTTTACTTGGCTCTCCCCATTCCCTCTATTCATGGTTTAAAGTTTTTCTTTTGCTTAGCAAGGCAAATAATTGTACATCATGTCAACTTTATATGTTAAGAGTCACTCCAAGGTGCATATATTGAAGCATTAGTAGTGTGAATATCTCACTTGTTCTCTGCTCGTCTTTGCTGTTGATTCTCAGGAGTACCCAGAATATGTAGCATACAGAACTCCTCTGTTTTTTTGCGATGATTGGCTCAATCTGTATCTCGACCATTATCGCATGCATAATGATTCTGATACTTGTCAAGAGAATGATGGAATAAGTTGCTCTGATTATCGGTTTGTTTATATGGGAGCAAAAGGTCATTCATTGATGTCATGAATCCTCTACCTTTTCTTGTTAGATTAAATATCATTGTAAACAAATTTTTATCTCTGGTCAGCACATACATTTACTTTCCTTTTTTTTTTTTGGTTGAATGTTAACCTAGACATTTTCTTTCCTTTTCATCTTTTCAGGATCCTGGACTCCACTTCATGCTGATGTTTTCAGGTCATATAGTTGGTCAGCGAATGTGTGTGGGAAGAAGAAATGGCTTTTTCTACCTCCTTCTCAATGTCATCTTGTTTTTGACAGGTATGCATAGACATCCTATTTATGGATTTGAAAAACATGCTATTAAAAGAGCACACCATGCTTAGCTCTGGTTGTGGATTGGAATCAGGACCTCTGTCTTTCAAATACTGTCTCTTGAAATGGAACTGTCAGTTATGGTACTAGATGAAATTAAAACACAACAACAGCATCCATCTTCTTTAGTTATATGGGGCTTCGATGGTTGATGGATTGGTTCTTGTCCACATGTAGGCTGTAGCCTAGAGTAAACAATAACATTGACCTTAGCAATTATACACCTGTGTGCCACAGCAAATTGCAAGTGGCAACTATCTGGCTTGCATGATCTTTTCTAACAATTTCTTACCTGGGAAACTCTTTTTTAATTATAGAGCCCTGCAACTTAACACTACAGAACAGAGCATCTAAGTATGTATGTATTGTATGAATATGTGAATGATTACAAGGAACTTTTAATTTCTACCTATTTTGTTTCATAACTTCTTTTCTCTTGAACCTCCGTTCGTATTTTGATTCAGGGGCTTTAAAAGCTGTGTTTATGATATTTTTGATGATGCTAGTGAAACAAACTTTCCAGGTTTTAAGAAAGTAAGTCGCTGGTCTCAATCTTCAGATTGTTAGCTCCCTAAAAGACACTCTGTACTTATGTTGCCTGTGTTTTCATGTCATGGGTGTAGGCTCTCTGGTTGGAGTGCTCTCAAGAACAGAATGAAATTATCTTTGTACCTAGTGGATGGTATCATCAAGTTCATAATATGGTACCTTACTTTCTCTTTTATGTTTCAGCTAATTATTGATGATATGGATATATAAACATGATTTCTTCATGCTTAATTCCCTTCTCACAGCAAAAAGCTTTTGATATTCTAGAAACATCAGACTGCTTCTTGATCCAAATCATATGGCTTGTGAGCACAACTCCAGCACGTTTCTATTTGCATTTTTGCCTTATTTTTACACTATAGCAAGTTAGGCTGGAGCAGTGTGAAACTTGCTTGCTGTAATGTTAAGAGTCGTGGGCTTGCAACCACAAGGTTGCATGTTTAAGTCTATAACAACACTTTTTGACAATTTCAGAAAGGTGGGACTGCCTCCAAATCCCCTGAGGACACTTCAGTACAGTCATGACCGGTTATTGTCTTGTTTATTTAGTCTTCAATGGATGTCAAATGTGACTTAATCATTCAGATTTGATGGACACTGCATTTTAACATAGGACTATTGTTTATTTGTGAGTTTATTAATTGTTTTCTTTATTGAAAAATATTTACAAAAAATGATTTCAGGAAGATACAATTTCAATAAATCACAACTGGTTCAATGCGTATAATCTTTCATGGGTGGTAAGTACAGCAGTAAAGCCAAATTATTCATTTAGGAAAAAATAACTTTGAATAAAATTAGGGAAGCCAACCTTGCCCCACTAATTTCCTCATTCCTTTAGTTGGATTTGCTTTCGAGAGACTACAAGGAAGCTAAGGAGTACATAGAAGACATCCGTGATATCTGTGATGATTTTGAAGGTCTATGCCAACGCAATCTTGCTGCTAACACAGGTAAACTATTTGTAAGAAGAAACATACTAGTACATGCTTGTTGGAGTCCTTTTGACTTTTATAACAGCCTTTCTTCCAATTCAATGGTCAGATCACCTGTGCTATTAGCTTTTTATTTTTTTTTGCAAAATGTTATCAGGTTTATATCTAATCTGCCAATGTGACTAGCTGCTACTGCAATGGGCCAGAGGAAATTATTGATTCAGTTCACTTAAAAAGCAATAGTAAAGTACTCCCGTGAGAAATAAAAAAGGTTTTGGCCAAGTAGGCCTACAACAATAATTAGCAAGTAACAATAATTCCACCGTCTTAGTTGTGATCTGATTTTACGATGAAGATGGTTGAAGAAAATAGGGCTGGAATGAAATTCCTATAGTGCTTTTCAAAACAGGGAAGTAGGTTAGTATTTCATCATAGCGTGGAAATGTTGGCTTCCAAGGAAAAGCTCCTCTACGTTGTCTTTGCTGCTGGAGTCCAAACTTTCTTTTCTTTTCTTTTCTATTGGCATGAAATAAGACCTGCATTATGGGGTATTTTACACGGTGCAAGTCATCAAGTGTCCAAGTGTTGCCAGCTCAATGTAGGCCTGTATAACTTGAAATATACTCTATCCCCAGGTTCGGTAAGTGGGAATCAGGAAATATGGCATCTTCAAAGCATGGTATGAAATTATTCATCTATCCAATGCTTGAACTGGCTCAAAATATTAATTGGCGTAGAAGATGAATTTCTTGCTGCAGCAATGACTTAAAAGAAACATTGCCGAGCCAATGTCTACTACTATTCTTGATTTGATTGGAAATAAATGGCAAGATATCTAGTGGGACATATTTTTTGGATGCAAGATTCAATTGTAAACTTTTATTATGTCCATTGCATGTGATAATGCCAATTGTAGCTGTAGAAGATGCCTGGTGAGGTTATCTAAATCTTACACTGTTTACTAATGGTTGTTTTTAACAGGAATGAATTTTTCGGATTTTTTTATCTTCCTATCTCGCTTCTTCTCGGCCAATATCCTCCAACTCTACTGTCAACTTAGAGAAGAAGGAATTTCAGTCTGGAGTTCGTCTAAAATGGCTAAGCATTTAGTTTTTAATTTAGCATCTATACGGAGGATTGCATTGAAATTGACAAGCATGGATGTTGTAGCTGGAAATCATGGCTTCTTCTTGGATCTGATGGAAACGTTAGATGATCCCAATTTTCTTAAACTGTTCATTGATGTGGGCAGAGCATATGGGAAAATACACGAGCAACAGAATTGTAGTTGTGACACAAAGAAAGCTTGGATGGTTGAGTTTTTAGACTACAGCTCTCATATACGCAATCCTGAAGATTTTGTTAAGTTCATTGACTATTCTGTAGCAAAACTCAGTGCTAGTTTCTGTGAGGAAAATCTTTTGTTGTCTGGATTGAACAACTGGCCGCTCTTTGAAGATCAATGATCAGGCCTGACAATTTTCTCCTCTGGGAAACCAAAGCTAACTATTGGTTCTTAAGACCTATTGAGAGAGGTCCATATTGACCTTATGCTGCATGCCAATATGAAAGACCAGTAGGAAGTGGAAATTCTTGCTTGCAAAATTAGGAGATGAAGACGAGATCATGATAGCCCAATTTGTAAACGAAGAACTGGGATGAATGTACGTATCTTGATACAATGTAGCTAAAGACAGGGAACTCAAAAGCCAAAGCTGGTTATCACTCACGGTCATCAATACTTAGATGTCAGGGGAAAATATTCGTTCTTTTTCAGTTTTTCTTCTTTGCATCTCTGTAATTTTTACGTTTTTGTAATGTTTAACCTCTCAAGACCACAGCTAGAATTAATCAAAGTTTGCTGTAGTACGTCTTAGTGGGAAGCAGAAAGTGAAAGAACTCGATATTTTTCTCTCTACTTTATCTCATAATTTCCTTTTCTCAGTGGTAAATGGTGCATTGTCTTGTAATAGAAGAAAGGCAGGCACGTGAGAGACCAGCTTTTGTCCACCTTTTGCTTTTCTTGGTTTAGCCCCACATAACGCTGGTTTCTTTGCTTTTCATACATTTCCAGTTTAAATCAGCCTTGTCATTGCAATCTTAACAAAGCATCCTATTTCTAGCCAACGCTTGTTTTGCCAAATTCTTCATCACCTTTGATAATTGTAAATAAAAAAAACAGTGCATTAGATTGTTATAGTTGAGGATCGGCAGAGAGAGAATTAAAGAAAGGGGTTGCTAGCTTGACTTTCTAGAGGAAGGACGTCTGTCTAGGAAGGGCTAGGGCCAGAGGTCTTTCCAAGAAATGGCAAGGGACAGAAGATGTAGTAGAAAAATCGAAAATCTTACAATATAGTATTTAATCAATGTTAGCTCAAATCCATGGCTGGAGAAGAGGACAAGCTGCAGTTAACGGTGCTGTCTTTGACTAATTTTATAATGGCTACTCGGTTACATCATACATTGTTGTATTTTATTCCATTCCCCAAAAGATGAATTGCACGTTAGGATATTGTAGTACAAAGAGAAGTCCGTTTGGCCTGAACTTTGCTTTCTTTATTAATGCTCCCACATGCAATGCCCTGAAGAAAGGATGGATGTATTGCCTATAAAAAGGAAAGTGCATCGAAGTTTCCTTGATACAGTGCGGGCTTTCAAATTGCTAGCAGCAATGCCTTGTGGGCAGATGGCCATTAGCGAGCCAATTGCCTCTTGCAAGGTAGTTAAGGGAGTCTCTGCCATTTGAGGGGGCTCCAAGCCTCTTTCCTCCTTTTACCTATGATTTTTAAAATACTTTGTAGGTATTAAAAAAAGAGAGTGCAAGAGTCAACGGACAGCACACAACCTATTGTTATTGACAAATTGTATTTCCCTAAAATATACATAATTCCCAGAAGTCGGATTCTCCTGTTAGGGAAGAAAGAAAAAAAGAAAAGAAAAATCCCCAAAATTGGGCATATATATATATATATATATTTTATATATATATATAGAAAAATAGAGTGTAAAATTGCCTGAAATACAACTAATTACTTAAAAAAAACCCAAAATTACTAGCTTTTACTCTCTATCCTATTTCATTATCTTCATGGACACCTTACATTCCTCCCAGGACCTCCATAGTAGAAGTAAGTCCCCCAAACATTGTTTCTGCCTTGCCTTATATTATAACAGTTTGGATGATCAGCCAAGAGATGAAGATTTGTTAGAGGCAGCAAATTATTATCCCAATCCACAACTTGCAAGTTTCTAAAGTAGGATGCTTTTCCAAATCCTTCGTCTGCAAAATGACCACTGCCCATCTGTGTTGATGTGTGGTACCCCGCTGATCTCGAGTTCACAATTTCCCCTCCGAATTGTACCATGCTTGCATGACTTCTCAAGTGACTGAACAAAAATGCTGGCCAATATCCCACCAGGAGTCCTGATCCATATTCCAGCCACCAGTTCCCATGCTTCGGGTCCTACATCAATATATATTTGTCCATGTTAGTACTGTAAATGATTTGTGTGTATCATCACCTCAAGTCCTCTCTCTCTATATATCTCACAATGTGATTGATCACATACTTGGCCAACACGATGAACTTTCCTTGTTAGCCAAATTGTCCTATCATGGAGCGTTAATTACAACACAAGTAGAAATTTGTATACAGTAAACAGAACAATAAGACAGAAAATGCAGATGAAACACAAGAGAAGAAGAAACTCTGTGGCTTTACCCTCTAAGACCCTAAAGCCAGTTGGGGTCGAGCAATTAAAGACACTAATAAAAAAGACATCAAAGAAAAGTTGACCCCCCCCGTCTAGGTAAAAACCCTTTGACAATTAAAAATAAAAGAAGAGATCATTACAATTTAATAATCAATAGTTACTGTGCCTGATGATGATGCTTTGTTTCTCATTACAAGGAAGCAAAGTATAAAGTTTACCGAGTTAACTGTAAGAACTACCTTCAAGCTGAAAGTTTCATGCTGTAGAATCAACTAAAATAATGCACTACTGTAGGCGATTCTCAACAACCATTCAGCGACCAAGAAAGCTCACCTTCCAAACCGTCAAGCCAATATCAAATTGCCTGCCATTGTAAGATGACCTTGGAGATATTGCAGCTCCAATGGCAATCTTGTTGTTGGTTTGGACAAATCCAGAACACAGCAAGTTATAACATCCAGTAGCTTGGTATGCATCGGTCTGCGAAACCATCAATTCCAGTAGGCACTAGTTCACATTTCCTTAAACTATGGAAGGAACTTAAGGGTTAAAGCCAAATAACAAGACTTACTGTCCAGTACGTGAAGAATCTAGGATAACCGTCTCCATATAAATCTGGGCTAACCTGAAGATACATGAAGATATTCTTAGAAACCCTATGATTGAGACCATTTTTTGAACATGTTCTAGAGTATGAAGAAAATTCTTGCCTGCCAACCGGCTTCTATGGTATTAAGATCATTGCCGAAAGAACCAGAGATGACCCAAATTTGTGACAAGCTGAATTCATATTCACTGGTTACTTGAGGTGACCAAACATTTATGCTTGCCTTTGCTCCAAAATACTGATCCCCATTAACAAAAACAACTGCATGCTGTAGTAACACATAACATTATCAATATCAATACTAGGATAATTCTATAAGCACATGTAGAGCATTTTTCAAGGTCCATTACTTTTTTTGTCCTTTTTCGGTGCAATAAATAAATGTTTGTAACATATGGCAGAGTGCTCTGTAATTTGAAACAATTTCAGCATTTAATGTCCTGCCACTCTTTTATTTTGTTTTTTTTGTTCACCAAGTCATTATTCACTGTTTAATTTGGGAGGAAAATTAGTGGAAATGAAATTAGCCCTTTTAACCAAAAAAAGAAAATAAGTCGTCTTTTTTGGTGGAGAATAACTAGAAATGATAGATTTTCCAGCGAGTAATGACTAAGATTATGGCTCAACAAATCCACAGAAAAAGAAAAAGAAAAATGACCCAGGAAGATGTTCATCGAATGACGAGCTCATCATTTTTTTCTGTTGAACAGTTCCACTAATGATATTGCTTTAAGAATATGCAATTTCTGAACTAACCTCATGACCACTCCCTGTTGAGTCTCGTCTTACATGCCTTCTTAATTTTCTGCCAAATCTGTTAACAGAACTTGCTCTTAAAACATCTTTTACTGTGGTTCTTCTTATTGGAACAGTTCCTTCAGGGCATGATTCACCTGAATCTGTCCATAGCTGGTAGCTCTCTGCCACTGTCTCTCTTGTTTCATTGCTTCTTGGTCTCTCTGGTGGATCCTGAATCAATGTAAATAGATCACAAAGATCAGAATCATGAGATTTTCAAATACCAACAAAACATCAAGAAGGAAAAAAAATCTGGAAAGCAGAAAAATTACCAGGGGTTTCTTTCCTTTAAGCTCTGGATGGTCAAATGCTGGTTGAAGATGAGATAAAACACAATGTATTACGTCACCATCAGGGCTCTAAAGCACAAAAACAAGGAGCCAGATCACTAAAAAGCTTGAACAACAAAACCAGGGAAGCTCAACTAACATTCCAGGGAAAGAAAAAACTGAAAAGTCAAAAGAAAGTAGCACCTGAATTGTCTTGACCGCAGGCTTGTTGATCTTCTTGAGATAAGCATTGGCTCTCCTTAGTCTCAATACCTCTTTACTTGGCCTGAAAGTTTGATTGGCTAATAGCCGGCTACCGGAATCCGACACAAGAGCTGGTAACGACAAGGCAGGAGAAACAGAAGAAGCAAAAACAAGGAGGAAAGCAACAAAAATAGGTATCATTGGGTGAGTGCTAAGAGAAGTAGAAGCAGCCATTTTCTTGGAATGTCTGTGTCGTTGTTGTCTCTGTATTGTTGTTGTTTTTATTGCAGAAACAACTACTGTTTGTATACATTGGGGTTGTCTTGTTGTGTGAAGAATACAAAATGGCTCAAAATTCTCGAGTTTTGTCCAAGGAAATGAATCTAACTTCATGTCAACAAAATCGAATCACTCTTCAAAGTAAGAAAACTGCAGCTGGTTTGTTCACTAGTTCACCATTTTCCAATATATATATATAAATATAAACCCACACCCACTTTCTCTCCTCTATCTCAGATTCTATTGTCTTGGTTTTGTGTGGACTGTCTGACACACAATAAACTTCAGGCAGGCTTGAGCTTATTAAAATAGACCACCTAGTTAGTTGGGCAGACCTGTACTTTAGTAAAAGTTTTAACCATAGCAGGTTGTGGTCAAAGTAAACAACTATCAAACTTTTTTATTAACAAGCCAAGAATTGGTGTATACATGGTAGAGAATATCCATGCATTTCTGAAAAAAAAAAAAACTTTGAAAAAGAATTACTGCCGTAATATCAAACTAGCAGTAAATCTCATGAGATGGATCTAGCAGCGTGTTATTCCCTGGTATGATTCCGAGGAGGGAAAGAAAAGAGAATCACACATCACCTTTGGTTTCAATCTTGGACCTTCTTTTTTGTTTTCCTCCTTCTATTTTTTTCTTACCAGGTTAAGCAAAGGTTTCCAATTATGTCAAAAGTGGGCATCACACTTCATTCTGTTTTTCTAACCCTGTCTCCCTTTTTTTCTAACCCTGATGAAATGTTCTTAGTGGATCATTCCACTTCCAGGCGGCTTCAAATGTCTGCAAGTAGCTGGTATGATCACTTAGCATTGTCCCAGTAGATTTGTGATCATATTATGCTCTTTTTTGGAATATGAAAGGTGGGGATTCAACCACTGGACTTACTCAAAAAGAAGGAATTACTCATTGTACTGTTAACATTAGGCGTGGGAAAATTAATACAATCATGGTTTATGAAATTTTTAGTATAATTTCAATTAAAAGAACTTGAAATAAAACTCGGTTTGGTTTAATTTCGACTTTAGAAATCAAAACTAAAAAATCCAACTAAACTAAATCAAAGCGGAAAAAAATCACTAAAAACTAAGGACTCATCAAACTGAAACCTGTTAAGAACAGTCCAACTCCATGTTGCTAATTTGATTTTAAAAAAAAATCGGCCAATTCAGTTATTCAATTCAGTTCAAAATTAAAAAAAAAATCAATTTAATTAGGTTTTTTGATCCAAACCGAATTATTTGAACCGATGATAATCCTTCGGTTAACTTTGCCACCAAGCGGGAAAAACATTCACAGCACATCTTTTGTGATTTGGTGGGCCGAATGTTAGAGAACTCATGATGATGGATTATATGGTTCATAACGAGTAATCCCTTTTGACTTGATATCAAATTATGGACAATGAAAGAGGTCGTTGTGATGATTTCATGGTAGACCCGACCAACTACTAATACTTTACAGAACCATATATAAAAGCCAAGTTAATTAGCTTCACTCTCCTACCCTTCTCAGCTACTTCTACAGGCACATCTCTGCTTATTAGTGTTCAAAACTCTGACCTTCGACCACCCTTGCTTTGCAGGAGTGCACCAGTCATGGTAAAATGTCCAAGCAGAAGCTACTCCACCCATCATCTGGTTTGCAAGACCGATTTCTGGTATGAAAAGTACCATTGAACCTGGAATATATGTGTATATGGCACACATTATAGTTAGGTGAAAGAATTTCGGATGTTGCATGCACGGGGGACCTATCTCTTTAATCACCAGGCCAGTCCCCTTGATGGCAATGGCATCACCATCTATGTCATGTGATGTCATGGTCAATTAACCATGGCAGACTGTGATTAACTTCAAATCTCTGTTAAAGGTGAAACAAGGATTGATACTGGCCAGGGAGTATCACACGATAGTGGGGTCGAAGTGCTCTGTTGTCGAGTTGCTCTAAGAAATCCTCCTATACTGTCTCGTTATACTATTTAATCTCAAATTAGCATGACATCCTACATGATTAAAGCTAATAGTTACAGGATTTAGAGGAGTAATCAGAAGATGCTGTACAATTAGTAATTAAGTTAATGTAATGTAGGCATGCAGCTTGAAGTAAAGTGAACAAAACATGATTATTTTACAGCCTTGACATGGAGTATAGGAGCATAAAAGCATGGGCCCTTAGCCTGGTTCTCTTTATAGAGTTCTGGGGTATGGTGCTTCCCACTTTCAAATACTTCGCTTTAATTGCTTACTATCCTATACTTTATTTCTCTCTTCTTTTCACGTACACACACATCCATCCACCCACAGTCACACCCACCTCTGCAAGAAATAAAAGAAAAGAAAAACTGGTGAAGGATATTGGTCCACTGATGGTCACTCTCGTAAGAAACAACTGGCGGTGAGATTATTAAGGTATTTGAGTGGGAGCATGCTCCTTTGTAAAGTTGATCTAAGAGAATAGATTCCATCCCCACAATCCAGAAAGAATGTGCACAAGACTTTTTTTTTCTTAAAAAAAAAATAAAATTGAATGGAGCTATAACATGTATTGTGTGGATACATCATCTTCTTAAAACTTGTGTTGGTGGCATCCATAAAAGGGAAAGGTATTTTATGATGTCTATTGATTATTGCTACTAAATAGTAAGGCTGCCAACGCCATGATTTTTTGAAAGGAGAAGAATAATAAATAAATAAATAGAAATTCAAAGCTCACATGAAAGTAAGACATGAAATGGTGACTTCATGCCTCAAAAACTGCTACTCTCAATACACTGAAGGCTGAAGCAGGAGCTTGCAGTGAAATACCTTTTTTTAAGCTCTCGTTTCGATTTCTTTTTTCATTCCTGTGCTAGTCCCCAAATAGGCTCCAAGTATTAAACAACAAACCAATAATGAACACATAATTGGGTAGTGATGAGGGTTCTAGATACAGCAATAAGCTATTTAATTAGTTCTGTGTTTTTTAGGCCACAATCACCCATTTTGGTAGCACAACTGCAATGTGGTCCTAGTAGAGAAATGTTTGCCTCAGCAATAAGTAATGTGCGAATTGAGCAAGACCACCACATCTTAGAGCCTACTTTTGATGGATGAAGTTGAAGAAATGGGTCATCTGTTGCGGTTGTGGAGACCATGTGTTGTTTTCTCAGTGACATAAAATATACAACTCTTTTCACTGTTTTTGGGGAAGAATTAGCTGAAAATATTGTAGCTTTCTAAAAGGTAAGCTAGAAAACCTTTCTAGCAAGAATGGACATAAGCTTTGGCCTTTGGGAGAGTATCACATGGCTATATAGATATATATCATCAATGATGGTTATAGCCTTGGTATTGTTTATTGGTACACTTTCACAATATGGCTATGTGGGTCAAAAAGTTCTTGTGATAACATTATTCTCAAATGAAATGGATAACTAAGAAACTATACTTGGAAATTTCAGAAACAATCTGCTCAATCAACCAAAGTAGTCATTAATTTCAATAACTTTTGCCACCATATTTGACAATTTAAATGAGGCAGCAATGATGCTTAGGATAATTGAAGGAATTCAAGGCTTTTATTATGAAGCTATTCGACAAGTTCTGTCCTATTGCTCAATCATGGATGGGAAGTCATTTCATTTCACTTAGAAAATGTTCTGAGATAAGACTGTCTTGCAAATAGAAAGAACCAAGAGGAGAAATTAATGCACAGTTGAGGTATAGCCCTTGATAGTCAAGGCACCAATCTAGTGATGAGGACAATAATCTCCACTCTCAGCACCAGCAATCCGTCAGATATAGCCATTTGTGCTGCAAAACTAGCCACTATTATTTAGAATCACGAGTTAGATCATGATGAGCTCAACAAGTTGATGCCTTTTTACAGCTCAACTGTACTTGGTTATAGTTGGTAGGTAGGAGTTCACTTTCTATAACATAAATGATTCATAACAATTCTGCAGGTTCTTAATTTACTTGGATTTCCAAATTAAATTCAGACTAAAAATTTGACCAAAATATGCGATTTCACTCTCCATTTGTTTGTTTGTTTTGGATGGATGTGGTCTGATTTTATTAGAGTTGAATTGTCAAAGGTGGGGATCAAACTTGAGACCTCACCCCTCTTGCTTATGCAAGGGTATCTCATAGAAGTCTTGATGTTGATGCATAGAACAATCCTGAAATTTGGAATGATAAAAAAGAAAAGTAGCAAGAGCAAGAATTTGATTCTTCATCCACCATGGTCTCTATCTATCTTTGAATCCTTTTTAATTACGGTCAATAATAATGCGAATCTCTTCTAAAACCAACGGTGGATTTCATCACAAGCAAGGTATCTTGTTCAAGCTTTGTGGAATTGAAGAATTGGAAGCATCTTCACATTCTTTCGCGATGTTCTTTATGCTACTTTGATTAAAGCTCAATAAAAGAAAGGAATTATGTATGTATTTGTGTAGTCGAATGTCTGAAAGCAATATATTCTCTTGTCAGCAAGATAAATGCCTGAACCTTCGTCAAGAACTTGACATTCCATTAGTATCTTTAGCAAGTGATCTTACAAATTTCAAAGATACAGTTTCAGAACTCCACATGGAATTAGCCTTGGAAAATTAAAAAGAATCAAGTAGAGTCTAAATTTCCCTCTCTTGTTCCTTCCTTTTCGTTAATTTTTGTTCTTTGAGGAATACTGGTAGATAAAGCAGAATGTCATGGTCAATGAGGGAAAGTTCAAGAGCAACGAGAGAGGTTTCTTTCAATGGAATTGTTCGACGTATGGTGAACCTCCCTAGGAGTATTGCAGGGGGGTTTTATAGAGTTATGGGTCATGGCATAGGTCGCATAGGAATAGGAGGTAGAAGAGATCAAAATCCAATACCAAACTTCCCATTGCAACCTCCTCAAGAGCCCCTCATTGCACCAGAAGAGTGGACCTTTCTATCCGTTTTTGAGCAGCAATATGGCTCAACACATCCTTTCTTTTATGCTTGCCAATTCATGGAAGCCTTAAAGACAGCAGAAGATGAGCACAAGTTTATGTTCATGTATCTTCACTCTCCGCAGCACCCTTTCACTCCCTCTTTCTGTTGGGAGACTCTATGTTCAGAGTTGGTGGTCCAGTTTCTTGATGCTAACTTTGTTTGTTGGGGAGCACTTGCTGATAGAGGAGAGGGTTTGCAAATGGCTGTAACATTGCAGCCCGCAAGCTTTCCATGTTGTGCAGTAATAGCTCCTGCTGCTGGCAATAGCATAGCAGTGCTGCAACAGGTTGGTTGGAATTTGAAGTTAAATTTATGCCCTGAGAACTTTACTAGATTATTCAAATTTAGGTGCATCCTCTTTATATCTTCTCATAGGAATATAGAGAGTTATTGAAAAAGAAAAAAAATAAAAAAATATATATATATAATTGATATCCTAAGTATTAGATGAAATATATAGCTACTAGTACTAAAATTCCACAGTTTTATTGGTACTTTTTCATAAATTGCATATTTGTGATCCACTACTAGCGATGGTTTAGGACTGAATTGATTTTGTTTTAGATGGAAGGGCCGATTTCCCCGGCAGAGCTGGTTGAGATTCTGCAGAGGACAGTGGAGGAGCAAGGGTTGGCATTTGGCAATTCAAGAGCAAAGGAAGAGGAGACAACAAGAGCAAAGGCCAAAGAGGAAGAGAGAAAAGGCGCGAGGGCCAAAGAGGAAGAGAAGATGAGAGCAGATCGTCAACTAAGAGAAGAACAAGACGCAGCATATCTTGCAGCTCTGAAGATAGATAAGGTGTGTGCCTATATGACATTAAGTTGAACTTTTAAGGCTAAAATTAAATTGAAAATGAACCATAATTTTCTCCATTATAGGAAAAGGAAAAACTCAACAGCCTGCTTCCAGAGAGGAAATTTCAGAAACCAGCTGATTCTTCAAATAAAGCAAATTATGAAAAGCTAAGGCAGAATGCAAGTCAGAAACAGTTTGGTAAATCAAAAGAAGCTTCTACTGTTAGAGAAACAGCTAACGGGTCCAAAGATTCTCAAGCAACACAGGTATTAACATCTTCAATTTTGGTTAAACAATCTTGTTCAGTGTTTGATTATCTGAGTATAATGATTCAAATACTCGATGATTTTTCAGATTCTGATAAGGTTTCCAAATGGTGAAAGAAAAGAGCAGAGCTTTTCCTGCTCAGATAAGATCCAGTCGGTTTACAGATACATCGATTCATTAGGGCTACCAGGCGTTGGCAACTACAGATTAATCTCAAGCTTTCCTCGAAGAGTCTACAGTGTTGATCAGATGGGAATAACTCTGAAAGATGCTGGCCTCCACCCTAAAGCAACCCTTTTCCTGGAGCTTCTTTGACACTACATGTGTCGAAACAAATCAAGGAAATTTACTCAGGATTTCATATATGTCATGATGTCTTTATGACAATTCCATCTCAATGATGCGACTTACTAATTACCAACAAAAAAAATCAGATATTGGATCATTTTCATGATTGACCAATAGACCTCTTCTAAGCTGAGGTCCACTGCGATTTGGTCCTAAATGACATCATAATGAAGTACGACAATAGTACGTAGTTGATTACAAGAAATTACTGTCTTTATGGAGAAAAGTTTTCTAGGAGTGAACTGTAGGTCCTAAACCACATTTTGTATAGAACTTGGCGGCAATGTTCAACAGTCCATGATGTTTACTGAAACTAGACAACTACAGTTATTAAGAACTTAGACAATAAACTGTTGTTGTATGTTCCTGTTAGACATCATGAACAAGACTGGAACGTGGAAGGAAGTTCATATCCTATAAACCTTATGCTTCCTTCAAAGATATGAATCTGATACGGTGAGGATATATCACTGCATTCATGTCGTAGTAGAATCTTATCTAAATAGCACTGGATAAGCTTGTCTATATCATGAAATCTGTTCTTTTCTCTCGTGAAATAATTATCTCAATTTAATAGTTTAAGCCGTTAAATAAGATTTTAAGATATAATTTATATTATTCTATAACACACACCCTCCTTACAGAAGCTTATATTACTTTATGCTTAATTTTTATCAAATAAATAAGATAGAAAGATTCGAACTCGTTACCGCTTGATTATCAAAACTCTAATACTATGTTAAAAAAACATCTTAATCTAATAGCTTAAATTGTTAAATAAGATCATAAAATATAATTTATATTATTATTTGATACTAACTACATTTAACCACCGACCAGCTTAAAAAGTTGGATTTTGCTTTCCAACAGTCTGAACCAGATAGCAAATCTGAAAGCAAATTTCTCTGGAAGCATATTTCCAAGACATGATTTCCATGGTGGAAACTTAGATTAAAAGGGCTGAATTCTTCTTGAACCTACTTGGAAAAAGTGAAAGAATACAGTCATTGGAAAGTGAAAGGAATTGCATAGTGGGTAGTTGCTAGATATCTCCTCTACGGCCATTGGGAGAGAATAAATTAACTTCACAAAAGGTCCCAAATTGAGAATTTATATATGGATACATAACATGATGCATCTGTCAAATATTGAACAGAATAAAAGAAAGTGGCATGAACAGAAAAATACTTGTCTTGAAAGTCAAGTTATGATCGAGATCTAACTTGCAATCATAATCTTGACATTCTGCTCCCAGGATTTTCATCTTTAGACGCATAAAATCTTCTCTACCACCTTACTTTTGTCTAACTGATGAATTCAATGGCGCATTTAAGTCAACAGGTTAGGATTTGGAGCCCAGTAACTTCACACCGACATGTATTTACTTTATTCCCTTATCGTTTTCTTTCTCCTCAGCCATTGAATGATGTGCAGTGATCACCAAGCTCTTAACTTGATTAAGAAAATGGAGTCTGTATCACCAGAATATAGCTTATACCCTTGTATTTTATTGACTGTCACCGTCACCGTCACCGTCACCGATCTCCAAATAAGAAATCAATGCCCTTTCCGTTGTTCTCCTTGGCACAAGCTAACGTGCACCCTAAGCATTCTCTAAATGCTTTTATTGAACTTTATTTATTATTAAATTATCAAATATTTGAATAAAAATAAATGGTATCGTTTGTAAACATTAAATAAATTTTGTTTTATAATATGGTCCAGTCTAATCATAATTGGGTAATGAAAATAACAATAAAGAAACCCTCCAGAGAAATCAAAGAAGCTCACAAATATGTACTGTTGGCGCGGCATTAATTACATTGGAAAACAACATTCTTGTCTCACAATAAGCATGCGAATTTCTGTGGGCCCAAAAAAAAAGAAAAAAAAAAGAGAGAATAATATTCAAAATATAGCTTGCAAAGAGATGGTCCACCGAAAGGTGTCGCTGTATACGGTGGTTATGTAAAGCATGGGTATGGTCCTCTTGGTCGATGATGATGTTGTGTCAATTTCATGTAAAATTAATGAAGGTGTGCTTTATATTAAAAATTATTTTTAAAAAAATATATTATTTTAATATATTTTTAAATTAAAAAAATACTGTAAAAATAATTATCGACACAAAAAAAATATTTCAATACACAAGGAAGTGAGTCCCAAGAGATGAATAGCTATAGTTTGCTAATATGATATTTTAATACAGATTTTAAGTTGATGACTCAAAAATAATTTTATAATATTTTCCAAGCCTGAAACTATTTACATCGCATTATTAATTAATTTTAGTTTAAAAAAATAGAATTAATAAGATTCAAATTTATAATTGTTTAATTAACAAAGTTTGATATTATGTTTACCATTTCAAATTTGTTATTGTTTAATTGATAAAAAATTAATATTATATAAAAAAACAATTTTTAATGAATGGGGTGATATTTCAATAATAATTTTATATTACTTTCTAATACAAATTTGATATTTATCTAACAAATAAAAAATATATAATACACCAATCCATATTTAGTTCAATAAGATTTATTTTTTGAAAAAAATGAATTTTTTTTATTAACGTTGGTGTCCGGGCCAGCTTACATGCACCTCGACTAATCCCACGGGCCTTGAAGTTAATAACCATGTAAGACTCCAGTGGCCCTGAAGTTTGTGGGACTCGAACTGGTGACCTATAGGGAACAAACCTAAAGTCTGACCAGTTAAGATTGATTTGATAAGTTTTTGCGATTCAAGTATTGTTTTTCTTGTTATATATATATATATATATATATATATAAAATAATGTAAAGTATAACATTGTTCAAGAAAAATATTAAATTGTATCCCCTTCTTCTCCTAATACATCATCATTCTATATAACCATCATCATGATTGATCATCAACTTTTTTAGGGTTTTGAAATTGTTTTTCCTTGATGGCCTGGGCTAATGTGGCCATGGACTCTCAAGAGGATTACAAATATGTGGGCCTGGGTAATGCCCTGGATCAGATTGTAAAGAAGCACCGAAACTCAAAGACCACAACAACATGGGCCTGCACTAAAGCCCATTATCCCTGCTAACTGCTTGCTGTCGTTTTTCCGGTCATTTTCCCAGGAAACAAACAGAATTGAAAGAAACACTATTATCGTTGGCACCACAACCTGGAATCCATATAACAATAGAAACTAGAGAAAAAGAAAGCAGTGAACTCTTTAAGAGATGGCTATTCGCACGTGTCTCAATCTTGGCCGTCCACAAATTGCTCCTGTCACTTTGACTAAAAGTCCCTCTCGAAACTGCAAATTCTCAGTTCAGAGTTGCAGTTTAAGTTCTAATCAATCCCACAAGGTAATTAATAAAAATTCTTCACTTCCATTCCTGGTTTCTTTATATTTCTTTAATGGGTTTTGTTTGTTTTCTTAGAAATTATATAAAAAAAAAATTGAAAGAGAATCCTGCATTTAATAGTCCAAGAAATTGTTTTGTTTCTTGAAGTTCTTTTATTGTTTTGAAAGCTTAAATTCATTTCCTTTTTAAATAAATATTTTTTACTTGTATTTACAATCTTTTATGAGTAGATTCTAATTCGGTGGATTTTTTGGGGGGATTTAGCAACTGATTGTGGAAGTAAAGGAGAAGCTTGGAAGAGATTACCATAGTCTACCAGTAGGGAAAAATGGACGAGATGATGAAGAAATGATCCTTTGGTTTCTGAAAGACCGGAAATTTTCTGTGGATGAAGCTGTTTCAAAATTGACCAAAGCCATTGTATCCTAAAATGTTGCTCTTTTTTTTTTTCTTTCAATGGTCAAAAGTTTACTGTATCTTTAAAGTTTTTGAATCCGCTGCTATTGAATGGTTTGATAAGTGGAAATGTGGAAGTGAAAGTATCAAGTTGCCAAGTTAACAGCCACGAAGCTGTATTTGCTGTACTGAAGTGTAGTTTTCCTTCTACACTTACTAGAAATGGCGTGAGGAATTTAAAGTGTCGGAACTGTCTGAGGAGTCAGTGAAAAGTATAGCAGACACTGGAAAAGCCTACGTGCATGATTCTCTTGATGTTTATGGAAAGCCAGTGCTTATAGTAGTGGCATCCAAGCACCTTCCTGCTGTAAGTTCTTAAGTTCAGTAAACATTTCATATTTTACAAGTCTTATTAGTTTTCACATGATAAACAATGCTAGTTAATCATCCCTACGGTCACTGAAAGAAACAATAAGTTGTGATTGCTTTGCATATATGTGAAGTGTTGCTAAATCAAGAATGCCTTGGATATTCCCCCCCTGCATTTAGTTTTAGAGACCATTAGCCAAAATACAAACCTCATTAGTGAGAGTTAAGTTTGGAAAATGTTAGACTACAGAGAACATTTCTATGACTGAATTTTTTTAGGATATATTTGTAGATTCCTGGACAGGGCCAGCTCTTCCCACCCCTTATGTTAATGATCATCACTCGTGCATATTACAGTAGATCTTCTATTTTCTAAGTTCATATTAGAATCCCAAGGCCAACAATGAATTTCAAAAGGATCTCAGATGATCTTCTGATTATCAGTGGTTGAATGAGTTTTGATAAGATTTGTTTGCTTCTTCTTTGATCAACTTAGGAGCTCATGCCCCTCCTCTGAAACATTATCATACTCTGTGAATTACTGTTGATCTTCTAATTATGTTCTCAGATGATCATAGAGTTTTCATGGTTTGATGAAGGCTTTATGTTAACCATGTCTTGTTAATGCAATCTTTTTAACTCTAACAAAGACTAATTTGGATCTGCTGTTATTCGTTGTCTTTTGTCATTGTTTCTATTACTGATGGCAGGTGCATGATCCCGTTGAGGATGAGAAACTGTGTGTTTTTCTAATTGAGAAGGCATTGAGAAAGCTCGCAGCTGGGAAAGAACAAATATTAGGAATTATTGATCTCCGGGGATTTAGTACTAGGAACGCAGATCTTAAGTTCTTGACCTTTCTGGTAATTTTCACAATCAGCTGGTGATTTTTGATGACTAGTTGGAAACTTGGAATTTCTCAGGTGTGATTATTTGTTGCTGCTTTGGCCATTAAACTAGTGCTTTTATTATGCTGGCAACAAATACGTAAGTAGGTAATGGTTTACAAATTTGTCTACCTTCCAAACATTTAGAGAAAAATGCTCTTTCCCCCTTCTTTTTCCTAAAGAAAAACCAGCAGAGTCCTGGCAATTTTATGGGTTGGTGATGGAGGATGAAGGGCAACAATGAAAATTGAAACTTTTTTATTTAGGAATTTTATGATTATCTTAGATTTTATTATTTAGGAATAATAGTATTTATTATTTAGTACTTAAATTAGGATTTTGGTTTCCTTCTTAAATTAAAACTTACTAGATTTTTCTATTTTGTTTGGTTTGGTGCTTATAAATAAGCACCTAGACTTAGTTATTTAGAACGTATTAATATTTATTGAAATAAAAAATTTGAATATTATCCAAGATTGATTGTGTCTGTCTTGTGACGAATCCCCAAGATCAAGTGGGTCTCTCTTGTCGGTGAATTTCAGTTTTTAATCTGAATTAGCTCTCTTGTTTGGTGATCTTGTTTGTATTGGTTCTGCATCAATTGGCACCCACCATGTGGTGAGGTATATCATATATAAAAGAAAAAAAAGTAAGAGTTGAAGGAAGGGAACTGATTGCTACTGTTGCGGGTTCGTGTGCAAAGGGAATTTAGGACAATAAACATTCAGCAGCAGACAAGAATCCAGTAGTGAGCTTTCTTCAACAACTTGCAGCAAATTCAATTTCCGTGTGGATTTCTTTACTCTTGGGTTTGCGGGGAAGTTCTTCTGCATTTTCAATTGAAACTAATGGCAGTTTAGTGTGTGGCTAAACAAAATGTCTTTGAATGATAGAGAGTTAAAGGAAGATACATATGTGGCTGGTTATACACTTCATAGGTTTCAATCTTTTATGGACTTGCTTTATTGGCTTGATCGACTTGTGAATGGGTTAGTGAAAGTGGACCCATTTCTATCTAGTTCCATGAGAAGGGCGTTAAGTCCTACTACAAAGGCATTAGTGGCTAAGGAACTTTTAATGGGAATAGCTACCTCAAATGCTCCTTATACCTCAAATATTTCAAATTGAGTGGCTCATAAGTGCACTTGGATATTTGAAATTATTGTTAGGATCAAACTTTATCTTGTGATGCTAGATCTCAAATGTGACTCTCTGGTTGTGGATATGCTCAGGTGTTTTGTGGAAAGTTTCACAGACAACTATTCCAAAGGCATGTTCTTTCACATGAAGTATATGATGTTTGAGATTTTCTAGGAAAATCATAAAATTCCAATGGAACTAGTCTTTCTTCTTTTGGACAATATGAGATTGGATAACCAAGTTGTCTCATTTAGTGCACTTAAGCTAGTTGAGAGTGTTTTTGTCAATTGCATTTCAGAGCTTACTCTTTACGTGAATAAAGCAGCGCAACAATTAGGCTTTCCTGTTGGCCACTATAATAAAGTTGTCGCTGACATCTATGTACAATCCAAGCCTTTGGAGTAAAGTGACAATCTGACTGAAGGTGAGGAGATCAAACATGACCAATCCGAGTTCAAGTTAGAGGATCAAGAAGTTGTTGTCAAAGTTGATGATTGCATTGAAGATGACATGGAAGAAAACTTGTTAGAGGAAATTGTGATCGTGCAAACACAAGATGGCATGACTTTGAGGATGAAGTTGTTAAAACAATGGATCTTGAACAAGAAGATTTCACAGTGTCACAATTTAAAGAGTTTAAAGATGAGGTTGATCACATTGACTTTGTAATTCCTTCTGAATTCAATCTTGTAGCTGAGAAGACTATCTTGTTGACAAAATTGAAGAAGAATGATAAGTATCCATGGCAAAAAAATAAAAAAAAATTCTTCAAGCTATGGAGTGCATGCAAGTTTCTGGAATTTTTATTAATTCGACACTTAGTTGAGTTTTTACCACCCATGGGAGAATGATGGAGGGTGAAGGGCAACAATGAAAATTAAAACTTATTTATTTAGGAATTTTAATATTTTAAGATTATTCTAGATTTTATTATTTAGTATTTAAATTAGGATTTTAGTTTCCTTCTAAAATTAAGACTTATTAGTTTTTTTAATTTTATTTGGTTTGGTGCATATAAATAAGCACCTAGACATTAGTTATTTAGAACATATTATTATTGATTGAAATAAAGATTTTGAATATTCTCCAAAATTGAGTCTGAATGTGTCTCTCTTGTTGGTGGAATTTTGGTTTTTGGTCTGAATTAGCTCTCTTATTTGTGATGTTGTTCGTATTGGTTCTACATCAGTTGGTTTGCATATTTCAACTGCATCCAGCCCGTGCTTCCGTGTTTGGTTTTGTGTTCTTCAATGTTAATATCGTTGCTGCTAAAGAGATCCTGGTTCTGTTATGAAAGATATCTAAAGTAAAAGTTTTCAGGATCTCTCTCATTTAATGTTGTCTGAAATTATATTTTAATGTTTCCTCCTTTCCTGTATGAATATTAATTTCTCTTTCCCTATCACCTTGTTGAAATATGATTGCAGCAACTGCCTAGCAATTATATTGTTGATGACATGGGTTAATTGGTTACTCTAACTTTTGGCAGTTTGATGTAATTTACTACTATTATCCGAAGCGGTTGGGCCAAGTCCTCTTTGTGGAAGCCCCTTTTATATTTAAGCCAATATGGCAAGTAGCCAAGCCTCTGTTAAGATCGTATACTTCTCTGGTATGTCATTCCTATTTTTTCATTGTTCTCCAGTAAAGTTTGAATATCAAATTGATAGATAATAACTTGATATTAAACCTAGAAAACATGGGTATAGGTACAGAATACGGTTGCGATACTGTACAGATATATGATGTTTTTTTAAAAAAGGAAGTTATGCTTTGCAGATACATAATCATATAAATAAAGGTGTGTGTATGTGTATTTGAATTTTCCTACTGTTTGAATATACAAGTAATGATTATTGAATACCAATTACAATAGAACTATAAAGCAATTGATCTTCGGACTCGAAGCAAACTGTTTTTATTGGCACTCGTAGTATGAATATCAGCTTAAAACTCTCTTCTTCCCTAACTTATGCACAAAGTATTACTTATTCAACATCATGTCGGTTTCGTTTTGAAGTCATGAAACTCAGATGTACATACTTTAAACAAAAATAGTATTTCATTAATGAGAAATTTAAGTTCTAGCAATGA